>SAMEA3663184__coassemble_17_pt1 | contig 133658 bp, 88 predicted proteins | sample SAMEA3663184__metabat2_low_PE_010 | metagenome-assembled genome bin SAMEA3663184 (sample SAMEA3663184) | pig gut metagenome | biome: pig gut; feature: pig-associated habitat; material: faeces | place: Denmark | collected 2012 | reverse complement strand
CGCAAAGTTAGCAATAATATTGTGTATGGCCAAAAACAAGAAAAGCGTGTAACTCATTGAGCTACACGCTTTCCATTTGATTATGTATTCTTATTTCTATATGCGCTTACTTCACCTCCTCGAAGTCGGCGTCTTGGATGTCGTCCTTGCCGCCTTGGTTGGCGCCGGGCTGGGGGCCAGCCTGACCGCCTTGGAAGCCTGCGCCGCCGAAACCGGCATCGGGACCGGGTTGTGCACCTGCCTGCTGAGCTGCGGCATACATCTTCTGGGCTGCGTTGTTCAGTTCGGCCGTGGCAGCATCGATGGCGGCTATGTCCTGTGCCTTGTGGGCATTGCGGAGCTTGTCGAGGGCAGCCTCAACTTCGGCCTTCACGTCGGCGGGCAGCTTGTCGCCACTCTCCTTCAGCATGTTCTCCGTCTGGAAGATCATCGAGTCGGCCTGATTGAGTTTGTCAATCTTCTCGCGCTCCTTCTTATCGCTCTCGGCATTGGCCTCGGCCTCAGCCTTCATGCGCTCAATTTCCTCTTTCGAAAGACCTGAGCTGGCCTCGATGCGTATGCTCTGTTCCTTACCCGTAGCCTTATCCTTGGCACTTACGTTCAGGATACCGTTAGCATCGATGTCGAACGTTACCTCAATCTGAGGAACACCGCGACGTGCTGGAGCAATACCTTCGAGGTTGAAGTGGCCGACGCTCTTGTTCTGGGCAGCCATGGGGCGCTCACCCTGCAGAACGTGGATGGTGACAGCCGTTTGGTTATCGGCAGCAGTAGAGAATGTCTCGCTCTTCTTGCAAGGAATTGTGGTGTTGGCTTCGATGAGCTTTGTCATCACGCCACCCAGCGTCTCGATACCCATTGACAGGGGAGTTACGTCGAGCAGAACGATATCGCTCTTGTCGCCTGCCAGCACGGCACCCTGGATGCTGGCGCCTACAGCAACCACCTCGTCGGGGTTCACGCCCTTCGAAGGTTCTTTACCAAAGAAGTCAGCCACGAGTTTCTGTACGGCGGGGATACGAGTGGAACCACCTACGAGGATAACCTCATCGATGTCGCTATTCGAGAGACCTGCGTCGCGCATTGCGTTCTGGCAAGGAATCTTACATGCCTGAATCAGGCTGTCGGCCAGACGCTCGAACTCAGCACGGGTCAGTGTCTTTACCAAGTGCTTGGGCACACCGCCAACGGCAGTGATATAAGGCAGGTTGATTTCCGTGCTCGTGGTGCTCGACAGTTCAATCTTAGCCTTCTCGGCAGCCTCCTTCAGGCGCTGCAGGGCCATGGGGTCTTGCTTCAGGTCGACACCTTCCTCAGCCTTGAACGAGTTGGCCAGCCAGTCGATGATAACCTGGTCGAAGTCGTCACCACCCAGGTGAGTGTCGCCGTTGGTGCTCAGCACCTCGAACACGCCGCTTCCGAATTCCAGGATGGAGATATCGAACGTACCGCCACCGAGGTCGAAGACGGCAATCTTCATGTCCTTATTAGCCTTGTCGACTCCATAGGCCAGAGCGGCAGCTGTGGGCTCGTTGACGATACGCTTTACGTCGAGGCCAGCAATCTGTCCGGCTTCCTTCGTAGCCTGACGCTGCGAGTCGCTGAAGTATGCAGGCACGGTGATGACGGCCTCCGTCACTTCCTGACCCAGATAATCCTCAGCCGTTTTCTTCATCTTCTGCAGGATCATAGCAGAGATTTCCTGCGGAGTGTACTGACGACCGTCGATGTCGACACGGGGTGTGTTGTTGTCGCCACGCACTACCGAATAAGGCACGCGTGAGATTTCCTTCTGCACCTGGTCGTAGGTTTCACCCATGAAACGCTTAATCGAGAAGATGGTCTTCTTCGGATTGGTGATGGCCTGACGCTTGGCAGGGTCGCCCACCTTGCGCTCGCCGCCTTCAACGAATGCCACGATTGAGGGAGTTGTGCGCTTGCCCTCGCTGTTGGCAATAACTACGGGCTCGTTGCCCTCAAATACAGATACGCACGAGTTCGTGGTACCCAAGTCAATTCCAATAATCTTTCCCATAACTTTATTCTTTTTTATTGTTTGTAATTCTTTATTATTATATAGAGGTAGGAGGTAAGAGGTAGGAGGTAAGTGATTTGGTGATTTGGTGATTTAGTGATTTAGTGATTTGGTGATTTAGTGATTTAGTGATTTAGTGATTTGGTGATTACCATTGTCCTCCGTGTCCTGTCCTTTCACACTCTTTTACGCCCATTATGTTACAAACTACATGCCAAAGAAACGAAACGCGAGGTAAAAACTTCCGATAAAGTCTCTACCTCACGACATTCTGTCAGTTTTGGGCTGACAATTTTAGTATAATCTTCTTGCTTCGCGTCCCATGTTTACTGAGTTTGGGATGGCGTGGACGGGGTCAGTCTTCGGCTGCCTCGCGTTCTTCCTCCTTACTCTCCACCTGGGCGGCAGGCGTCTGGGCCATGGCCTCGGCCAGTTTCGCGGCTATCTCGTCGCACAGCTCGGGGTTGTCGCGCAATACGTTCTTCACGGCGTCACGCCCCTGCCCTATCCGGCTGTCCTCGTAGCTGAACCACGAACCGCTCTTCTTCAGCACGCCATATTCGGTGCCCAGGTCCAGTATCTCGCCCACGCGGCTGATGCCCTCGCCAAACATGATTTCGAACTCAGCTTTGCGGAATGGGGGTGCCACCTTGTTCTTGATAACCTTCACGCGCACCTGGTTACCGATAATGCTGTCGCCGTCCTTGATGGCCGACACCTTACGGATGTCGAGACGCACGGAGGCATAGAACTTCAGGGCGTTACCTCCGGTGGTGGTCTCCGGGTTGCCGAACATCACGCCAATCTTCTCGCGCAGCTGGTTGATGAAGATACACGTGGTCTTGGTCTTGGCAACGGTGGCCGTGAGCTTGCGCAGCGCCTGGCTCATCAGTCGCGCCTGCAGTCCCACCTTGTTTTCACCCATGTCGCCCTCGATTTCGGCCTTCGGCGTCAGTGCAGCCACCGAGTCGATGACTATGATGTCGATGGCGCTCGAGCGAATCAGCTGGTCGGCAATCTCCAGAGCCTGCTCGCCGTTGTCGGGCTGGCTAATCAGCAGGTTGTCGACGTCCACACCCAGGTTCTTCGCATAGAAGCGGTCGAAGGCATGCTCGGCATCGATGAATGCCGCAATGCCGCCAGCCTTTTGTGCCTCGGCAATGGCGTGGATGGCCAGTGTGGTCTTACCCGACGACTCGGGGCCATAGATTTCGATGATGCGGCCCTTGGGGTAACCGCCCACGCCGAGGGCAGCATTCAGGGCAATGGAGCCGGTGGGGATAACTTCGACGTCCTCAATTCTCTCGTCGCCCAACTTCATGATGCTCCCCTTACCGAAGTCCTTTTCTATTTTCGACATCGCCGCCTGCAACGCCTTCAGTTTCTCGCTGGCCGTAGTAGCGGCGGCCATTTCTTCAATTTTCTTTGCCATAGTAGCTGTTTTTTTTGAGAGTGATTGGGAGATTTAGTGATTTGGTGATTTAGTGATTTAGAGGATACAATAAACCGCCTCGGTCACAGAATCATGCCTCACTCGCGTTATACATTTATATTTTATACATATTGTTTATCGACTATATTCTTCCTGAGCGCAATAAGCATCTTGGAGATACCAGTGATGATTTGTTCTTCGTCGTCGAGTTGTGATTTAGTTATATATCCAAGCATTTCGGCAATCTCCAGTTGGCACATGACCTCCATCAGTGAGCCCGTGGCGATTTCAAGGAAATGAATGCGCTCCTTCTCTGAGAAGCGCCCCATGCCCTCGGCAATATTGGATGGGATAGAAACTGCGGCACGCTGGAGTTGATTTGTCAGCCCATATTGCTCTTGGCTTGGGAAGCCCTTTGTCAGTGCATAGACCTCTGCCACCAATCTTTTGGACTGATGATACACATTCAGCTTTCTATAAAAGAAATCGTTCTCCATCGTCGCAACTCTCTATTTCACTAAATCACCAAATCACCAAATCACTAAATCACCAAATCACCAAATCACTAAATCACCAAATCACTAAATCACCAAATCACTAAATCACTAAATCACCAAATCACCAAATCACTAAATCACCACCTCGCCCATCAATCCAGCTCGAGGTCGACGTTGTGGAGCTCGTGCCAGGGCAGTCCGTCCTGGTTCAGTCGGTCCATGAAGGGATCGGGGTCGAACTCCTCCACGTTGTGCACGCCGGGCTTCTTCCATGCGCCCTGGAGGAACAGCATGGCGCCGATCATGGCCGGCACGCCCGTGGTGTAGCTCACGCCCTGCATGCCCGTCTCCTCGTATGCTGCCTGGTGTGAGCAGTTGTTGTAGACGTAGTAGGTGCGCTCCTCTCCGTCCTTCATGCCACGTATGCGGCAGCCGATTGAGGTCTCGCCGTCGTAGTTCTCGCCCAGGTCCTGCGGGTTAGGCAGCACGGCCTTCAGGAACTGCAGGGGCACAATCTTCACCACGGCATCGCCCGAGCCGTCGGCCTTGGGGGCTTTGTATTCGATTTCGTCGATGCGTGCCATGCCGATGTTCTGAATCACGTCGAGGTAGTTGAGGTACTGCTGTCCGAAGGTCATCCAGAAGCGTGCGCGGCGGATGGTGGGGAAGTTCAGCACGAGGCTCTCAATCTCCTCGTGGTGCAGGAGGTAGCTCTCCTTGGGCCCGATGTTGGGATAGTAGAGCGACTGGTGAATCTCCATGGGCTCCGTCTCCACCCACTTGCCGTCCTCCCAGTAGAGGCCCTTTTGGGTAATCTCGCGGATGTTGATTTCGGGGTTGAAGTTCGTGGCGAAGGCCTTGTGGTGGTTACCGGCGTTGCAGTCCACGATGTCGAGGTAGTGAATCTCGTCGAAGTAGTGCTTGGCGGCATAGGCGGTGAAGATGCTCGTCACGCCCGGGTCGAATCCGCAGCCCAGGATGGCGGTGAGTCCGGCCTTCTCGAAGCGCTCGCGATAGGCCCACTGCCACGAGTACTCGAAGTGGGCCTCGTCCTTGGGCTCGTAGTTTGCCGTGTCCAGGTAGTTGCATCCCGTCTCGAGGCAGGCCTCCATGATGGTCAGGTCCTGATACGGCAGGGCCAGGTTCATCACGATGTCGGGCTTGCAGGCGGAGAGCAGCTTCACGAGCTCCTCCACGCTGTCGGCGTCCACCTGGGCCGTCTTCACGTTGGTGCCGTACTTCTTGTTCAACACTTCGGCCAATGCGTCGCACTTACTTTTCGTGCGACTGGCAATCATCACTTCTCCGAACACGTCAGGTTTCTGACACACCTTGTGCGCTGCCACGGTGGCCACACCGCCAGCGCCGATTATCAATACTCTTCCCATGGTAATATTACATATAATTATATATACACATTTGACAAAGATAAAATTTGTTTTTAGATTGAGCAAATATTTTCCTCACATTCTTCTAAAAACGCCGTCGGGCACCGGCTGACCATTCAGCGGTGCCCGACGCAGTGCGGGTTTATCTCTCGTGGGGCCTCCCCCACTTGTCAGGAATCATTACTCTTCGCTGGCATCCTCGTTGCCCCAGATGTCCCAGTCGTTGCTCTCGTGGACGAGGGCTTCACTGCCATTAACGGGAGTTGTGCCAACGCCGATGGATGTTACCATAACATTCTCGTTGGCGTACATTACAAAAGCCTTTGTATTGGGTGTTATATATGCTTTTTTCATATCGTTATTCCTCCTTCCTTTACTTTACCAAAATCTTTTTACCATTCACGATATACAGGCCCTTCGCAGGCTTCGCTACACGTCGGCCGCTCAGGTCGAAGATGGCACTTTCTTTTTCACCATCTCTCACTACCTCACTGATACCAGTCTCGTCGCCAAACACAACGTTGAAGGCATGCACCGTACCTCCAGCAGCAACCTTCAGGAACGCCTTTCCTGCTGCGATTTCACCTGCATCTACGGGGCGGAACTCAACGCCACTGCCCGTGCTGGCCAGTACATAGTAGGTGTAGCCGCTTTCTGCATTCCAAGCAGTTGCCTCGGTTGCATTACCCGTCAGCTCGCCCTTAGCTGTGGAAGAAGTAGCAATTGCGGGAATGCTGTACGTGCCTGCAGTACCTTCCAGCACAACACCCGTGTTGGCGGGAACGTTATCCACCTTTGTCAGGCGCACTACATCGCCCTCCTTAGCTGCAGTGTATGCGGTCAGACCAGCAACGCCCGAGAAGTCGAGAGCAGCAGGAGTGAACAATGTAGCAAAGCCAGCAGAGCCGATGGTGACAGGAACGTAGCCAAAGACCTCAATCTTAGAAATCTGGCAGTTGTTAGCGTTAGTAATTTTCAATGTGTATACAGTTCCAGCAGCCTGCTTTGCATCGGCTATTTTGAACTCATGGTTTGTAGTAGAACCTGTCACTTCATCACTTACAGCCTCATCACCTACAAAGATATTGAATGTAACCTTACCGGAAGCGCCCGTATTTCCATAAACCTTTATCTTACTTACGTTGAATGGAAAGGCAGGGAGTGCCAGGGTCGCATTTTCTTTACCCCAAATAAGAGCAGTGATTTTTCCACCAGACGTCATTACCTTATGACCATCGCTTGATGCTCCAAGGGTAATCGTATAGCCATCGTTCGTATACGTCTTATTTGTTATAGCATAATCTTCAGGAAAGTTCCAGGCATTATCTGTAAAATCAAATGTCAAGGTTGCTTTTAGAGCAAGAGTGACTGTTACATCACAAATCGCAGTGAAACCTTTATCATGAGTTGTCACAGTAATTGTAGCAGAACCCACACCCACTGCCTTAACAACACCATCCTCTACGGTTGCTACGTCCTCATCGCTCGATTCCCAGGTTACAACTTTGTCAGTCGCATCGGCAGGAGCGACAGTTGCAGTCAATGTGGCGTTACCACCAACTTCCAGATTAAGGGAAGACTTATTAAGAGATACACCAGTAACGTCAACGGTGCCTGTGGCTTTTTCTTTGTAGTATTCAACCTTTGAAATAGTTACCAGTCCGTTGCTTTTCCCGGAAGCACAATTAAACTCCACCTTATAATAAAGATTAGCTGCAGGAGAAGACAATGCTACGGATTGGTTACCCTTGTCTTTGGAGAAGGTGCCAGCTTCAGTCCAAGTTTTGCCATTTGAGCTTGTGTACAACTTAATAGAATTAACTTTAGCCGTCGTGATGGCATCAATCTTAACGAGAACCTTCGTTATAGCTCTGTCTATAGCTGACTTAGTTATGATAGTAGCAACAGATGCCTTGCCATCACGACCGCACTTAATCTGTCCAAGACCACCGCTTGTCCAGCCATTCTTGTTATTGTTAAAATTTGTGGCAGTCACAACAAAGCCAGAGTTTGTTGCGTCAAAACTACTCGTGTAACTTGAGTTACTAGCGTTATATGACGCTCCAAATAAAGCCGTCTTATAAACTTCATCTTCTGCCCAAGAGGTTGCTGAGCCTACTATGAGGGCGCATAGCAGAACGAGTGTTTTAAGTAATTTTTGTTTCATAATATGTAAAATTAAAAGTTGTATGTGGTTGCTTCACAGTTAGATAGGCAGCCCTGAGGGGACTGTCGCCTCGCCGAGGGCGAACGGTGATACCAGTGTCTCCGCTGAAACACGCTGCAAAATTACAAAAATCTGTGCGAACGAGCAAATTTTTTCCGCCTAACGCATCAAAAACTGCCGGGGACACGAGACAAGAATGCAACCTGCTCAGGACAAAAATACAAGCCCTGCGACACAAACTATATTCATCGGGCGATGAATATACAGCCGTCGGCGATGAACGTACATTCATCGTCGATGAATGTATAGCCGTCGAGCGGTGAATATAGAATAGCGTGCAAGGCTGTAATGTTTGCAGTGACGGGCATACAGAAATACAATAAGGCGGCGTTGGGAATGAGGGGCATGAGGTCGGGGTGAAAATAGAAAAAAGGCGCGCGAGGGGAAAGGCCTCTCGCGCGCACGCTATATTAGATTATGGTATGGGGCTCAGAAGTCGCCACCCATGTCGCCACCGCCGAATCCGCCCTGACGAGCCTCACGCTGCGGGCCGCCGAAGCCCTCGGGACGGCGCTGCTGGGCGCCCTGGGTGCGCTGCATCTGGCGCTGTTGTCTGAAGATGCGGGTGAGTTGCTGGGGTGTGAGTGTCTTGCTGAACTGCTCGTAGTACTTGCGGTCGACGGCAAGGCGGCGCTGCATGTTAGCAATCTGCCGCTCCTGGCGCTCGAAGTACCGCTCGATGCGCTTCTTGGCCTGCTCTTCGGTGAGCTTTTTCTGGCCGTCGGGGCGCTCCTGCATCTCGCCCTGTCGCTGCTGGCGCTCGCGGTTTTCGCCGCGCAGCTCCTGCTGGTAGGCCTTGTATTGCTTGATGAATTCCGTCTTGGCGTCGTCTTTCAGTTCAAAGTCCTTGGCCAGGCGTGTGGCCTGCTTTTCGGTCACATCCTCGCGCATCTGCTGGCGGTCGGCGTTGGCGGGGCGCTGGGCGTAGGCTGAAGTCAGTGACAGGAGGGTCAGAAGTGCAATAAGTTTCGTTTTCATAGTTGTAATGTTTTATGGTTTGTTAATTGTGCTGCACGACACTATGACCCACCGCGGCGCGGCAGGTTTAACGGGGGCGGGGTTAAAAAAAAGTTAACGGGTGGTGATGTGGAAGCAGCCCTGCTTCACTTCGTACTTGATGTAGCAACGGCCTTCGGCGCGCAGGTCGCGCAGCACCTCGCAGAGCACCCACTTGAGGGTGTCGTTGCGCACTTCGCGGCGCTGTTCGCCCGGGGGGCAAACGGTGTGGTAGCGGTTGTAGGCAATGTCGAAGGTTGTGGCGAAGCGGTGGCAGCTCTGCTCGGAGGCGTTGCCGTTGCGCTGGCGCAGCCGGGCCAGGTCGCCCTCGGTGCGCAGGACGCTGGTGACGATTACCTGGTGGAAGGGCACGCCCTTGAGGTAGAGCGAGTCGAGGAAGTTGCGGCCAATCTGGGTAAGCAGGTCGGCTGCGCGCGGCACGAGATAGGGAATGCTGTGGGACATCGCGCGGTCCATGACGACGTAAGGACTGCTGCCCACGAAGACGAGTTCGCTCTTGCGCTCCTCGGCCTGACGGCGGTCGGCCACGGGCGATACGCCCCAGCGGCGGGCGGCTACGATCTGCACGTCCTGCACGTCGGGGAAGCAGGCTTTGTAGTCGTGGACACCGCGGATGGGGTGGGGATTTAGTGATTTAGTGAGTTGGTGATTTAGTGAGTTGGTGATTTGGTGATTTAGTGATTTAGTGAGTTGGGGATTTAGTGATTTAGTGATTGGGGAATCGGGCGAGGCAGAAGGAACGAGGGGCGCGGAGGGGGCGGCAGGGGCCGTGGCAGGCTGGGCTACGTGGGTTGTGTAGCGCACCACCGTGAGCGCGGCAAACGCCGTGGCGCACAGGCCCAAATAAATCTTTTTCTTCAACCGTCTCATTCCACGTGCAAAGATACGCGAATTAATTAAGAATTAAAAATTAAGAATTAAAAATTATTTGTATATTTGCGTCGAAATTACAGCGATGATAGAAAAGCACATACTCATTGACGACGCAGACCCCGCCATCCTGTATGGCGTGAACAACACGAATCTGCAGATAGTGAAGGCCCTTTTCCCGAAGTTGCGCATTGTGGCCCGTGGCAACGTCATGCGCATCATGGGCGACGAGGAGCTCACAACGGAGTTTGAGCAGGCCCTCGAACGCATGCGCCACCACTGCCTGCAGTTCAACAGTCTGACGGAGGAAGACATACTGCACATCCTGCGTGGCGAGAAGAGCAGCAAGGAAGGCGTGCAGGGCGTGATTACCTACAGCACCCAGGGCCGCCCCATCACGGCGCGCACCACCAACCAGCAGCGCCTCGTGGAGGCCTTCGAGAAGAGCGACATGGTGTTTGCCATCGGTCCCGCCGGAAGTGGTAAGACCTACACCAGCATCGCCCTGGCGGTGAGAGCCCTGAAACAGAAGGAGGTGAGGAAAATCATCCTGTCGCGCCCTGCCGTGGAGGCCGGCGAGAAACTGGGTTTCCTGCCCGGCGACATGAAGGACAAGATTGACCCCTACCTGCAACCGCTCTACGACGCACTGGAGGACATGATACCCGTGGCCAAACTGGCCGAGATGATGGAACAGAAAATCATCCAGATTGCCCCCCTGGCCTTCATGCGAGGACGCACGCTGAACGATGCCGTGGTCATCCTCGACGAGGCACAAAACACCACCATACCGCAGCTGAAGATGTTCCTGACCCGCATGGGCATGAACACAAAGATGGTCATCACCGGCGACACGTCGCAGGTGGACCTCCCCCACTCCACCCAGTCGGGCCTCATCCACGCCATGCACATCCTGCGCAACGTGAAGGGCATCTCGTTCATCGAGACCGACAAGAGCGACATCCTGCGCCACCGCTTAGTAACCAAAATTGTAGAAGCATATGAAAGCACTAACGAGAACTGAGCTGAATCTGCCCGGGCAGAAGAGTGTGTACCACGGAAAGGTACGCGACGTGTATAACATCGGCGACGACCTGCTGGTCATGGTGGCAACCGACCGCATCTCGGCCTTCGACGTCATCCTGCCCAAGGGCATACCCTTCAAGGGACAGGTGCTGAACCAGATTGCCGCCTCGTTCCTCGACCAGACGGCCGACCTTGTGCCCAACTGGAAACTGGCCACCCCCGACCCCATGGTGACCGTGGGACTGAGGGCTGAGGGCTTCCGCGTGGAAATGATTATCCGCGGCTATCTGACGGGCTCGGCCTGGCGCGAATACAAACAGGGGCGCCGCGAGCTGTGCGGCGTGAAGCTTCCCGACGGAATGCGCGAGAACGAGCGCTTCCCCGAACCCATCATCACCCCCACCACCAAGGCTGAAGAGGGCCACGACGAGAACATCTCGGCCGAGGAAATCATCCGCCAGGGCCTGGTGAGCAAGGAGGACTGGGAGACGATGGTCAAATACACCCGCCTGCTCTTCCAGCGCGGCACAGAAATTGCAGCTAACAAGGGACTGATTCTCGTGGACACGAAATACGAGTTCGGCAAGCGCGACGGCAAAGTCATCCTCATCGACGAGATTCACACCCCCGACTCCTCGCGCTACTTCTATGCTGAGGGCTACGAGGAGCGCTTCCGCAAGGGAGAGCCTCAGCGCCAACTGTCGAAGGAGTTTGTGCGCCAGTGGCTCATCGAGCACAACTTCATGAACCAACCCGGGCAGGTGATGCCCGAAATCACCGACGAATACGCCCAGAGCGTGAGCGAGCGCTACATCGAGCTCTACGAGCACATCATCGGTCAGCGCTTTGAGCCCGCCGACAGTGAGGGCGACCTGCAGAAGCGCATCGAGCGGAACATCTCCACATGGCTCACCAACAGGAAGTGATGGCAGCGCAGGACTACGAGGTACAACAAATAAAGCCCTACAACCAACAGGAAGGTAAGCGGACGCAGGTGGAGCGTATGTTCAACAAACTGGCTCCCACCTACGATAAACTTAACCACACCCTGTCGCTGGGCATCGACCGCCGATGGCGCAACAAGGCCATCGACTCGCTCAAGCCCTTCCGGCCACAGCGCATCCTGGACATTGCCACCGGCACGGGCGACTTTGCCATCTTGGCTGCCGAACGCCTGAAACCACAGAACGTGGTCGGCGCCGACATCAGCGAAGAGATGATGGAGGTGGGCCGGCAGAAGGTGGCGGCACAGGGCCTGGACAAGACGATTTGCTTCAAACACGAGGACTGCATGAAACTGTCGTTTGCCGACGACACGTTCGACGCCGTAACCGTCTCCTACGGAGCACGGAACTTTGAGGACCTCGACCGCGGACTGAAAGAGATTCACCGTGTTATTAAGCCCGGCGGCCACCTGCTGCTCGTGGAGCTTTCCGCCCCCAAGAGTTTCCCCATGAAACAGTTGTTCTGGCTCTATTCGCATGTGGCCATCCCCACCATCGGATGGTTCTTTAGCCGCGACGCCAAGGCCTACCAGTACCTCACCGACAGCGTGCATGCCTTCCCTCAGGGCGAGGTGATGGAGCAGGTGCTCAGGAAGGCTGGCTTCGAGGGTGTGGAGTGGAAGCGCTTCACCTTTGGCATCAGCACGATGTACCTGGCGGAGAAGGGGGATTGGAGGTAAGTGATTTAGTGATTTAGTGATTTAGTGAGTTGGTGATTTAGAGACGAGGGAGAGGTGAGAAAGAGAGAGAGAAAAATATGGACAGATACGGACTTATAGGATACCCGCTCGGGCATAGCTTCAGCAAACGCTTCTTCGCTGAGAAGTTTAAGCGCGAAGGCATTGATGCCGTGTACGAGAACTACGAAATCAGCGAGGCAGGAATGCTGCTCGACGTTGTCAGGCAGAACCCTGAGTTGCGCGGTCTGAACTGCACCATCCCCCACAAGCAAGCCATCATTCCGCTGCTCGACTCGGTGTCGGACGAGGCTCGCGAGATTGGCGCCGTCAACGTCATACGCATCCTGCGCAATGCCGACGGAAGTACGAAGCTCGAGGGGCATAACACGGACTGCATAGGCTTCGAGGAAAGCATTAAACCTTTACTTACAATAAAACACCATAACGCACTGGTTTTCGGAACGGGAGGTGCATCTCGTGCAATCTGTTACTCGCTAACCCGACTTGGCCTCGAATGGAAGCTGGTCAGTCGCTCGCCAAGGCCGGGTATGCTGACCTATCAAGACCTCGCGCCCGAAGTCATCCGACAGCATACGGTCATCGTGAACTGCTCGCCCGTGGGCATGTCGCCCCACACCGACGAGGCCCCACAGATGGACTACGACGCACTGACGCCCGACCACCTTCTCTACGACCTCATCTACAACCCCGAGGAAACCCTCTTCCTGAAACACGGCAGGGAGCACGGGTGCACAACGAAGAACGGACAAGAGATGCTGGAGCTGCAAGCCAAAGCCAGCTGGGAGATATGGAACAATAAATGAAAAATTATGACAACACTAAAGCCATACAAGTTCAAGCCATACCTGAAGACCGTCATCTGGGGCGGCGACAAGATTGCCACATACAAGGGCATCCACACGGAGTTGGAACGCGTGGGCGAGAGTTGGGAAATCAGTAGCGTGCAGGGGCACGAAAGCGTGTGCGGCGACCGCGGCATAGCCAACGACCCCGACAAGGGCCTCACGCTGTATCAGATTATCGACAAGTATGGCGAGGCGTTGGTGGGCGAAGCCACCTTTGCACGATACGGGAAGCAGTTCCCCCTGTTGGTGAAAATCATCGACTCGCGTCAGGACCTGAGTATACAGGTGCACCCCAACGACGAGCTGGCCCAAAAGCGACACAACTGTGCCGGCAAGACCGAGATGTGGTACATCATGCAGACCGAACCCGGCGCCAAGATTTACGCGGGGCTGAAGAAACAGATTACGCCCGACGAGTACGAGCAGCTGGCGCTGAAGAAGGTTGAAGAGGGCGAGAACCCGTTTGCCGACGTCATTGCCTCATACGACAGCCACGAGGGCGACTGCTTTTTCCTGCCCGCCGGACGGTTGCACGCCATCGGTGCCGGAAACCTGCTGGCCGAAATCCAACAGACGAGCGACATCACGTACCGCGTCTACGACTACGGGCGCCGCGATGCCGACGGCCATACCCGCGAACTGCACGTGGAGCAGGCCAAAGCCGCCATCGACTACCGAGTGTTTGACGACTACCGCACAAGCTACGACCGTGAAAGCCGTTCGGCAGAACTCGTTGCGTGTCCCTACTTCACGGTTCGTCGCGAGATTGTGGAAAACGGAGCCCACATCGACTACAACCGCGACTCGTTCGTCATCGCGATGTGCCTGAGCGGACAGGTTACGATTAACGGAGTGGCTGTCAGGCAGGGCGAAACGCTGCTGGTGCCGGCATGCAACGCTGCAATGGACATCGAAGGCAACGCCACACTGCTCACGGCCACCATGTAAAGAAAGAGAAGGTTGCCATGGATATTGCATTGGTTCTATCAAGCGGAAGCGCCCGCGGACTGGCCCACATCGGCGTTATCGAGGAGCTGGAAGCACAGGGCCACCACATCACCTCGGTGGCAGGATGCTCGATGGGCGCCCTCGTGGGCGGCATCTACGCCGCCGGGAAGCTGCCGGAGTTTCGCGAATGGATGAAGTCCATCGACCGACGGAAGATGATGGACCTTGTGGACTTCTCGCTAAGCCTGAGCCATCTGGCCAAGGGAAAACGAATCATTGAAGCCATCATGCAAATCGTGCCCGACGTGAACATCGAGGACCTGCCTATCCCCTATTGTGCCATTGCCACCGACTGGACGAACGGACAGGAAGTGGTGTTCCGGGAGGGAAGCCTGTTCAGTGCCATACGGGCCAGCATCTCGCTCCCCTCATTCTTCGAACCGGTGAAGCGCGAGGGTATGGTGCTCATCGACGGCGGAATCACGAATCCCCTGCCCCTGAACCGCGTGTGCCGCAAGGAGGGCGACCTGCTGGTTGGGGTCGACGTGAGCGGCTACGACTACGAAGGCGAAAACCAACTGCATCAGGAACTGGAGAACAAGCAACAGCGCTCGCTGAGCCGGACCATCATCAACAAGCTGATACCCGACAACCTCGACTTCAACTACTTCACCCTGCTATCGCGCTCCAGTAGCATCCTGATTAGGCAGAACTCGCTGCTCATGACCAAACTGGCGAAGCCCGACATCCATGTCGACATACAACTTAACCGCATAGGTAGCTTTGACTACAACAAGTCGGAACGCATCATCGGCATCGGACGGACAAAAGCGCGCCAAGCCCTTGCAAGGTACAACGCCCTACAATGAAAGACTCTTAACCAAACATAAGCCATGAAAAAACACTTCAAGACACTGCTCACACTGATTGTAGCAGTCTTTGCCATAGCACTGCATGCCGAGAACAAGAAACCCTTTGTCGTGCCCGAACTGACAAACTGGACGGGCGCCGAGGGAACCGTCGACCCAAGCGGCCGCATCGTTGTGCGGAGCAAGCAGTATCAGCAGGTGGCCACGCAGTTGGCCGAAGACTATACCCGGATTACCGGCCGCAAGGCTTACGTGTCGACTGGCAAGACCAAGGCGGGCGACATCGTGCTGACCAGCAAGAAACTGGACAGAACACCACTGGAGGGCTATCGACTGTGCATCGGCGAGAAGGTGGAAATAGAGGCTCCCAGTGAGGCCGGTGCTTTCTGGGCGACGCAAACGCTGCTGCAGTTACTGGAGCAAGGACCGCTGCCAAAGGGTGAAACCTTAGACGTACCGCAGTATCGTATGCGCGGACTAATGCTCGATGTGGCCCGGAAATTCATCCCCATCCAGTACCTGCACAACCTTGTGCGCGTGATGGCCTATTATAAGATGAACACCCTGCAGCTGCACCTCAACGACAACGGCTTCCGCCAGTACTTCGGCAACGACTGGGACAAGACCTCGGCGGCCTTCCGACTGGAGTGCGACACATACCCGGGACTGACGGCAACAGACGGAAGCTACAGCAAGGCAGAATTCATCAGTCTGCAGAAGTGGGCAGAACGACTGCACGTTGAAATCATTCCCGAGATTGACGCGCCGGCCCATGTCTTGGCCTTTACGCACTACCGCCCCAGCCTGGGCTCAAAGGATTACGGGATGGACCATTTCGATCTGTCGAACCCCGACGTCTACACGTTCATGGACGACCTGTTCAAGGAGTACCTGTCGGGGAAGGAGCCCGTATTCAGAGGGCCGCGCGTGAACATCGGGACCGACGAATACTCAAACCGCGACCCCGAGGTGGTGGAACAGTTCCGGCACTTCACCGACCACTATCTGACCTTGGTAAAGCAATATGGGAAGCACCCGGCCCTGTGGGGAGCACTGACCCACGCACAGGGGAAGACGCCGGTGCAGAGCGACGATGTGCTGATGAACTGCTGGTACAACGGATATGCAGACCCCGACTCGATGGCAGCACTGGGCTACCAGCTTCTCTCCATACCAGACAGGGACGTATACATTGTTCCGGCAGCAGGTTATTACTACGACTACCTGAACTGCAAGAACCTTTATGAACACTGGACGCCGGCCTCCATCGGCGGCAAGACATTCCCCGAGCAGCACCGGCAAATTGAAGGCGGTATGTTTGCCGTCTGGAACGACCACTACGGCAACGGCATCAGCACGAAGGACATACACCATCGAGTGTTCCCAGCCTTGCAGACGCTGTCCGTAAAGTGCTGGACGGGCCAGCTCACCCAACTGCCCTACGCCCAGTTCGACGAACTTCGCACTCACCTGAGCGAGGCACCCGGAATCAACGACTTAGGCCGAGTGAAGGGCAACTGCAGCCTGGCTTCCGTCACACCCGAGAAGCCGCTGAGCCTGCCGCTCGACGACGTCGGGTACGACTATGCCCTGTCGTTCGACATCGACTGTGAAGCGGAGGAGCCTGGCAGCATTTTCACCCAAAGCGACTACGGAACTTTTTACCTGAGCAGTCCGAAAGACGGCAAATTGGCCTTCGAGCGCGACGGCTACCTCAACACGTTCAACTACAAGCTGCCAAAGACGGGCAAGGTGAGCCTGCGCATAGAAGGAACGAACAAGGAAACCCGTCTTTTCGTCGACGGAAAGCGCATGCAGGTGATGAAGGTCAGTCCGTATTACGCTATCACGTCAGGGGATATGCTGAACACCCTATCGGACGATGCGCCCTTCCGCCCCACCGTTTATGCGGCAAACAAGGTCATGTACTACGTGCCCACACTGTTCTTCCCCCTCAAAAAGGCCGGGAACTTCAAAAGCAGGATATCGAACCTGAACATTCACGCCCTGTAGTCCGAAAGGCTTTGGGCATCAGCGCTCCCTGTACTCCGTGGGCGTCATGCCTGTTTCACGCTTGATAACCTCGGAGAAATACTTGGGGGAAATAACGTCAAACACGACACCCAAAACATCCACTATACAAGGCTGTGCAGAACTTCCTGCACAGCCTTTTGGTTGTCACTCGTTCGACTATGTCTATCGCCCTCACATAACAAACACTGTCGCACATGACACGTAATTGAAATATTTTTCGTATCTTTACGCCCAAAACGTATAATGACTAAGAAAACATGGGCAACCAAAGGTACATGATGCGCGGAGTTTCGGCTGCGAAGGAAGACGTGCACAACGCAATCAAGAACATTGACAAGGGGCTCTTCCCCCAAGCGTTTTGTAAGATTATTCCCGACATCTTAGGGGGCGACCCGGAATATTGCAACATCATGCACGCCGACGGGGCTGGCACGAAGTCGAGCCTGGCCTACATGTATTGGCGCGAGACGGGCGACCTCTCCGTATGGAAAGGCATCGCACAGGATGCGCTCATCATGAACACCGACGACCTGCTGTGCGTGGGTGCCACGGACAACATCTTGGTCAGCAGCACCATCGGGCGCAACAAGATGCTCATCCCAGGCGAGGTTATCTCAGCCATCATCAACGGTACCGACGAACTGCTGCAGCAGATGCGTGACATGGGCATCGGTATCTATGCCACGGGCGGCGAAACGGCCGACGTGGGCGACCTTGTCAGGACCATCATCGTGGACAGCACCGTCACCTGCCGCATGAAGCGCAGCGACGTCATTGACAACAAGAACATTCGCCCGGGCGACGTTATCGTGGGCCTTGCCAGCTTCGGCCAAGCCACCTATGAACGGGAGTATAACGGCGGCATGGGTTCAAACGGACTCACCTCAGCCCGTCACGACGTCTTCAGCAAATACCTTGCAGAGAAATATCCGGAGAGCTACGACCACGCCGTGCCCGAAGAACTCGTCTACAGCGGCTCCTACCGTCTGACCGACGAGGTGGAAGGCTCGCCCATCACGGCAGGGAAACTGGTTCTCTCCCCCACCCGCACTTATGCCCCCGTCATCAAGAGCATACTCGACGAATTACGTCCGAACATCCACGGCATGGTACACTGCACGGGTGGCGCGCAGACCAAGGTGCTGCACTTCGTGGGCGACAACTGCCGCGTCGTGAAGGACAATATGTTCCCCGTACCGCCCCTCTTCAAAACAATCATCAAGGAAAGCGGAACGGACTATAGCGAAGCCTATAAGGTATTCAACATGGGACACCGCATGGAGATTTACGTCAACCCCGAAGATGCACAACGCATCATCGACATTTCCAAGAGTTTCAACATCGACGCCCAAGTCGTTGGCCACATCGAGGAAGGGCCACGGAGCCTGACCATCAAGAGCGAATACGGCACATTTGAATATTGAAGATTGAAGATATGGGGCATACATTCTTAATCAAGTCCTGGGCAACGGCTATAGTTCTGATAATGAGTCTGCAGGCCAACGCAGCCGTGGTGCGCGACAGCATCAAAAGAATCCGGACAACTATACGACCCTGATGAAAAGAGCATCAACGTGGGGAATATCGTTCAATCAAAAAGACAACGAAAAATAAACAAAAAGAAAGATATAATCGAGAACTACTGATAGATGGAGCAAAATACGATACTTGACAAGCTGGAAGGTTTGGTGGCACGATACGAAGAGGTGTCGACACTCATTACCGACCCCAACGTCATAAGCGACCAAAAGCGCTACGTGAAACTGACCAAGGAATACAAGGACCTGGGCAAAATCATGGAAGCACGGAAGGAATACATGGGGCACTTGCAGAACGTGCAAGACGCCAAGGACATGCTCGCCATTGAGGACGACCCCGAAACAAAGGAAATGCTGCGCGAGGAAATGGCGGCAAGCGAACGGCGCATCCCCGAACTGGAGGAAGAAATCAAGCTGTTGCTCATACCGGCCGACCCCGAGGATGACAAGAACGTCATCATGGAAATACGTGGCGGAACGGGAGGCGACGAGGCTGCCCTGTTCGCCGGCGACCTCTTCCGCATGTACTCAAAGTATTGCGAGACGAAGGGCTGGAAGACGGCGGTATCCAGTTTCAGCGAAGGCGCTGCAGGAGGCTACAAGGAAATTGTGTTCTCCGTAACCGGCGAAGGGGCCTATGGCATCCTGAAATATGAATCCGGAGTACATCGTGTGCAGCGCGTGCCCGCCACTGAAACGCAAGGCCGCGTACACACCAGTGCCGCCACCGTGGCTGTGTTGCCCGAGGCCGAGGAGTTCGATGTAGAGATTAACGAAGGAGCCATCAAGTGGGACACATTCCGTTCCTCCGGTGCCGGCGGTCAGAACGTGAACAAGGTGGAGTCGGGCGTGCGTGCCCGCTACATGTGGACAAACCCCAACACGGGCGAAACGGAGGAAATCCTTGTGGAGTGTACCGAAACGCGCGACCAGCCCAAGAACAAAGAGCGCGCCCTGGCACGCCTGCGCACCTTCATCTACGACAAGGAGCATCAGAAGTACATCGACGACATAGCCTCGCGCCGCAAGACAATGGTCTCCACCGGCGACCGCTCGGCCAAGATTCGTACCTACAACTACCCCCAGGGACGCATCACCGACCACCGCATCAGCTACACCATCTACAACCTTGCCGCTTTCATGGACGGCGACATACAGGACTGTATCGACCACCTCATCGTGGCAGAGAATGCAGAACGAATGAAGGAAACGGAACTATAAAAGCAAGCAATATGGGACTATTGGAAGATATCAAGAAAGAATGGACATGGGAAGGCTTCAAGAAGTCGTTAAGAGAAAATTGGATTGACCTTCTCAGTGTATTACTGATTGGTAACATCACACCGATCATACTGAAATACAAAGAATGGGAAGACAGCGCTCTTGCATTCTTCCTCGTATTTTTACTTCTCTATTTACTCGTCTTCATTGTGAGAGGCTTAACTATGGGTATTATAAGAAAGATAAAGAAATGACACGACAAGAATTAGTAACAAACATACAAAGGAAGAGGAGTTTCCTCTGCGTTGGCCTTGACACCGACATAAAAAAGATTCCCGAGCATCTGCTCAAGGAGGACGACCCCGTGTTTGCCTTCAACAAAGCCATCATTGACGCCACGGCGCCTTACTGCATTGCCTACAAACCAAACCTGGCCTTCTACGAGGCCATGGGCGTGAAGGGCTGGATTGCCTTTGAGAAGACCATCGAATACATTCGCCAGAACTATCCCGACCAGTTCATCATAGCCGATGCCAAGCGTGGTGACATTGGTAATACGTCGAAACTCTATGCACGCACGTTCTTCGAGACACTGGACGTGGATGCTGTCACTGTGGCCCCATATATGGGCGAGGACAGCGTGACACCCTTCCTAAGCCCCCTCCAACTCTCCAACGAGGGGGAGAGAAAGCACCGACCGCATTGGGTTATCTTGTTGGCACTGACCAGCAATAAGGGCTCATTCGACTTCCAGCTGACAGAAGACAAAGAAGGAGAACGCCTATTCGAGAAGGTGCTGCGCAAGAGCCAAGAATGGGAAAAGGAAGCACTCCCCCTTGGGGGAGACGGAGGAGGCCTGATGTATGTGGTGGGAGCCACACAAGGGAAAGCCTTTGAGGACATCCGCAAGATTGTACCCAACCACTTCCTGCTCGTCCCCGGCATCGGAGCACAAGGCGGTAGCCTCGAAGAGGTTTGCAAGTATGGCATGACCAAGGATTGCGGCCTCATCGTCAACTCCAGTCGTGCCATCATCTATGCCTCCAACGGGGAGGACTTTGCCCGAAGAGCAGGCGAAGAAGCACTGAAGGTGCAAAAACAAATGGAAATACAACTAAAAAGCATATTATAAAATGGAATTTTCAGCACAACAAATTGCAGGCCTCGTTGGAGGTACGATTGAGGGGAACCCTGCAGCAAAGGTGAATGACTTTGCCAAGATTGAGGAAGGCCGTCCCGGGTGCATCTCCTTTTTGGCAAACATGAAGTACGCCCACTATCTGTATGAAACAGAAAGCAGCGTGGTGCTCGTGAATAAGGACTTCCAACTGGAAGGCGAGACTAAGGCAACGCTTATCCGCGTAGACAATGCCTACGAAACCGTAGCCAAATTGCTCACGTTGGCCGAAAGTATGAAGCCCAAGAAGAAAGGTATCGACTCACTGGCATTCATCGCTCCAACAGCTAAGGTTGGAGAAGATTGCTACATCGGTCCATTCGTCAGCATAGGCGAGGGTGCCGTAATCGGCAATGGTGTCGTGTTACATCCCCATGTGAGCATTGGCGACAAGGCCACGGTGGGCGACAACACGGAAATCCACTCGAATGCTGTCATCTATCACGACTGCAAGGTGGGACAGAACTGCATCCTGCACGCCGGATGCGTCATCGGCGCTGACGGTTTCGGCTTTGCTCCAACCCCGGATGGCTACGAAAAGATTCCACAAATTGGCATTGTAACCATTGAGGATAACGTGGAGATTGGAGCTAACACTTGTGTTGACCGCTCCACGATGGGCAGCACCTACGTACGCAAAGGCGTGAAACTGGACAACCTGGTGCAGATTGCCCACAACGACGACATCGGTTCGCACACTGTTATGAGTGCACAAGTGGGCGTGGCTGGTAGTACAAAAATTGGTGAATGGTGTATGTTTGGCGGACAAGTAGGTGTTGCCGGCCATGCAACGATAGCCAATCGCACCCAAGCCGGAGCTCAGTCGGGCATCCCCAACAGCATTAAGAAAGAAGGCACCACAATCATGGGCTATCCCGCCATTGATTATAACAAGTTCTGGCGCTCGAGTGTCATCTTTAAGAATTTGCCCGACCTTAACAAGCAGATATACCAAATGGAACGAGAGATTGAAGAACTGAAAAAGAGATTAGAGAATAAGGATTAGGGATTAGATTATGACAAATAAGCAATATACACTGAATGACAGCTTTTCCCTAAGCGGAAAAGGACTGCACACGGGATTGGAGCTGACCGTAACGTTCAATCCTGCCCCGGAGAATCACGGATACAAGATTCAACGAACCGACCTGCCCGGCCAGCCCATATTGGATGCTGTGGCAGAAAACGTAGTTGAAACGACCCGCGGCACCGTCCTGGGAAAGAAAGATATTAAGGTAAGTACGATTGAGCACGGAATGGCAGCCCTGTATGCATTAGGTGTTGACAATGTACTCATTCAGGTCGACGGACCAGAATTCCCCATTCTTGACGGAAGCGCAGAATTATACGTCAAAGAGATTCGCCGCATCGGACTCAAGGAGCAAGACGCGCCCAAAGACTATTATATTATTACACGTAAGATAGAAATCAAGGACGAAAACACCGGTTCGTGCATTACCCTGCTTCCCGACGAAGATTTCTCCATCACCACAATGATTGACTTTGAATCGAAATTCATTAGCAGTCAGTTTGCCACGTTGGATAACATGGAGAACTTTGAAAAGGAAATTGCTGCAGCACGTACGTTTGTCTTTGTTCGCGAGATTGAGCCCCTGCTCATGGCTGGGCTGGTAAAGGGTGGAGACCTGGACAACGCAATCGTCATCTACGAGCGCAAGACAACGCAGGAAGCACTGGATAAACTGTGCGACAAGACCGGGGCCGAGCATCACGACGCCAACGTATTGGGGTACATACAGCACAAGCCGCTGGTTTGGGAAAACGAACCCGCACGCCACAAACTGCTTGACATCATCGGCGACATGGCCCTGATTGGCCGTCCCATCAAAGGCCGCATCATAGCCACCCGACCCGGACATACCGTAAACAACAAGTTTGCCCGATTAATGCGAAAAGAGATTCGCAGATTTGAAGTACAGGCACCCGTATATGACCCCAACAAGATGCCTGTCATGGACAATGTGCGCATCAAGGAGCTACTGCCCCACCGCTACCCCATGCAGCTTATTGATAAAGTCATCGACTTGAAAGAAAAATATGTGGTGGCAATTAAGAACATTACATCTAACGAACCCTTCTTCCAAGGGCATTTCCCCGAAGAGCCCGTTATGCCAGGCGTATTGCAGCTTGAGGCCATGGCCCAGGCTGGCGGCTGCTACATCCTAAGCTTACTGGATGAGCCAGAACGCTACAGCACCTATTTCCTGCGCATCGACAATGCACGGTTCCGCCAGAAAGTCGTTCCAGGTGATACTTTAATTATTAAATGCGAGCTGCTGGCCCCGCTGTCACACAACATTGCCACCATGCAAGCCTATGCCTTTGTTGGCGAGAACTGTGTTGCAGAAGCAACCCTTATGGCACAAGTTATCAAGAATAAATAAGAATAAAACATTAAGATTATGAGCAATATCAGTCCACTGGCATACATCCATCCCGAAGCTAAGATTGGAGAGAACTGTGAGATTGGTCCCTTTTGCTACATCGACAAGAATGTTGTAATTGGCGACAACAACACATTGATGAACAGTGTTACTGTGCTGTACGGAGCACGCATTGGCAATGGTAACATCATTTTCCCGGGAGCGGTCATCAGCGCCATTCCCCAGGACTTGAAGTTTGTTGGCGAAGAAACGACAGCAGAAGTCGGCGACAACAATAAGATACGCGAGAATGTAACCATCAACCGAGGCACGAAAGCTAAGGGAAAGACCGTAGTTGGCAGCAACAACTTGCTAATGGAAGGCATGCACGTTGCACACGACGTTATTGTAGGCAACGGTTGCATCATTGGCAACGGAACGAAACTGGCAGGCGAAGTGGTAATTGACGACAACGCCATCCTGAGTGCACATGTGCTGGTACACCAGTTTTGCCGCATAGGAGGATACACCATGGTAGGAGGCGGAACAAAAGTCAGCCAGAACATTCTCCCCTACACCATGACCGCTCGCGAACCGGCAAGCTATTGTGGTTTAAACCTGGTGGGCCTGCGGCGCCGCGGCTTCTCACGCGAGGCTATCGACCAGCTACACCGCACTTACATGATTGTCATGGGAGAAGGCTTACTGGCTGATAAGGTGGAACGAGTGAAGCAGGAAATCGGCATCACGCCCGAAACAACATACATCCTCGACTTCATCAAGGACACGGAAAAACGTGGATTCGTAAGATAACGTATCATGACACTACGCATTACCCTTATCAGTCAAGAAAGCGAAGACTTCATCATGGAGTTGAAGATTGACGCCGATGCTTCTTTTGCTGACCTTCACCGATTAATCATTCGGAACTGCGGGTACAGCGAGGCACATGGACAAAGGTTCTTCATCTGTGACGAGAACTGGCGACCGACACGGCGCATACTGCTCAGTGATGAAGAGAACGTGAATATTGACGAGGATGTCTATTTGATGGACGACACGGAGCTTGGAGAATTCCTGGAAGACGAAGGGCAGCGGTTTGCCTACCGTTTCGACCCCGAGGAACGACGAATGTTCCTGCTCGAACTCACGGAGACCACATTCGGAGAACGCATTCCCGCAGAAGGTATCGTAAACCGACGACGCGGACATGCCCCCTCACAATTCACGACCAGAGAAGAGCCCGGCCCTATCGCCCCGACCGTAGTCACGGAAGAATTGGAAGAAGAGTTTTACGGCGAAGACGGCTTTGAAGAAGAAGACCTTGACTTAGAGGGTTTTGATATTCTGGAATGAAGACACTGGTTGTGCTGCTCGGCCCCACTGGCGTGGGAAAAACTGAACTTAGCCTTTCTCTTGCAGAAATGCTGGGCTGTCCCATCATTAATTGTGACAGCCGACAAGTATTTCAAGGATTGAGAATCGGGACTGCCGCGCCGACAGCAGAACAACAAAGTCGCGCCAAGCATTACTTCGTGGCCACGCTCCCCATTGATGCCTACTATAGCGCAGCACAATATGAGGCCGACGTATTGCAACTGACGGCAGAGCTCTACAAGTCACATGATGTGCTTCTGCTTTCCGGAGGAAGCATGATGTATATCGACGCGGTCTGCCACGGCATCGACGACATTCCCACCGTTAGCGAAGCCGTTAGGACGAGCATAAAAGAACGACTGACAACAGAAGGGCTTGAGGCATTAGCCGAAGAACTACGGAGAATCGACCCCGAATACTACGACATCGTTGACAAGAAAAACACGCGACGAATCGTGCATGCCCTCGAAATCTGCCATATGAGCGGTCGCACCTATACTTCCTTCCGAGTCTGCAAGCAAAAGCCCAGACCCTTTCGAATTATCAAGATTGGGCTGAACCGCCCACGCGAAGAGCTCTTCGGCCGTATCAACGCGCGAGTCGACAAGATGATGGCTAACGGGCTGCCCGACGAAGTGCGGCAATATGCGGCCTACCGCAACTGCAACGCCTTAAATACGGTCGGATATAAGGAACTCTTCCAGGTGTTAGACGGTGCATGGGAACTAAACATGGCCATAGAGCGGATAAAAAAGAACACACGTGTCTATGCAAAGAAACAACTAACATGGTTTCAGCGCGATGAATCAATAAAATGGTTTCATCCCGATGACACTGAACTTATCAAAGGATACTTAAATCAAACATTACATGAACACGACATGGCATAACATCAGAAAAGCACTACATGCTATCTACGGAGGGCCGTGGTGGCAGAAAATCATAGCCTGGATTTCTACAATTGTGCTTGCTCTTATTCTCTTCCTTGGAGCTGTAGACATCAATTTCCTGTGGTTGTTTGGTCGTTCTCCTGGTTTCAAGGATATCAAACACCCCATATCCAGCGAAGCCAGCATACTCATCAGCTCAGACAGTCTCCCCATCGGCAAGTTCTATAATGAGAACCGAACCCCGGTAACATATCGCGACATAAGTCCAAAGTTAGTGCGTGCGCTCATCTGCACCGAGGATGAACGATTCTACAAACACCACGGCATTGACGTTAAGGGGCTGTTCGCGGCTGTGAAAGACATGTTTGAGGGCCATGCCAGAGGGGCCAGCACCATCAGCCAGCAACTGGCAAAGAATCTGTTTCGCGTTCGCACCAAAAAGGAATACTCAACGGGATTGCTTGGGAAATTCCCCATCACGCGGTTGCTCACCATCAAGGCAAAAGAATGGATAGTGGCAACGAAGCTCGAAATCCTGTTCACGAAGGAAGAAATACTGACCATGTATTTCAACACGGTCGACTTTGGCAATAACGCTTACGGAATCAAGACTGCCTGTGAAACGTATTTTGCCACGACGCCTGAAAACCTGACATACGAACAAGCCGCCACGCTGGTTGGCCTGCTTAAAGCCACCAGCACGTATAACCCGAAGCGAAACCCGAAAAACAGCACTGAACGACGGAACGTGGTTCTGGCCAACCTTTTTAATCATGGCCAGATGATTATCGGGGGCAAACAGGCTACACAACTGCAATTAGACAGTTTGCAGGCTCTGCCCATGATTACAGCCGAGTCACAGTCGGGGAAGAACAATCTCGGGCCGGTACCCTATTTCCACAATGCCATCAAGGACTACGTAGAAATGCTTTGCGACAAAGGTCTCATCCCCGGCTACGACAGCGAGCACCAATTGGATTTATTCACCGACGGCCTGAAGATTTATACGACGCTCGACACGCGCATCCAGCAATACGCCGAGGCTGCAGCGCTGAAGCAGATGCGTATCATCCAGAAACGCTTTAAAGACCATTGGGGCAGCACACATCCCTGGCAAGACGCTCACTACCGCGAAATACCCAACTTCATAGAAGACATTGCCGAGAACACGTCGGAATATCAGTATCTGAATGCGAAGTTTGAGGGGAATACAGATTCCATTTTCCATTATCTCAACCAGCCCCATGAGGTTGAAGTATTCACCTATGACGGGCCCGAGATACGGGAAATGAGCACGATGGATTCCATTCGGTATATGGTTAGCTTTATGCACTGCGGGTTTGTGGTCATCGAACCCGACACTCGCCAAGTTAAAGCATGGGTAGGAGACATCGACTACAACTCATGGGAATACGACAAGGTAACCGCAATGCGCCAACCAGGTTCCACCTTCAAGTTATTCGTCTACACCGAAGCCATGAACCAAGGCCTGACGCCCTGTGACCGGCGTGTTGACGAATGGCAGTCATACCCCGACACGGTTAACGGTGAAGTGAAACAATGGACACCACATAACGCTAACGGATACTTCACACATGCCAACATGCCACTGAAGAGCGCCTTCGCTCAGAGCATTAACAGCATTGCCGTGAAACTTGGCTATGAGTGCGGAATCCCCAATATCGTAAAGACGGCCCACGCGATGGGCATACAGTCTCCCCTGAAAGAAGTGCCATCGATAAGCCTTGGCTCAGAGGACGTCAACCTGCTGGAACTGGTTAACGCCTACTGCACAGTCATTGATGACGGAATATACAACATGCCCGTGCTTATTACAAAGATAGAAGACCGGCACGGAAAAGTTATTTATGAACCCAAACTGAAGAAAGAGCAGGCCATACCCTATCGTTCAGCATACCTGATGCAGCAGATGCTGCGCGCAGGACTCACGGAGCGCGGAGGAACCACTGCAGCCTTGTGGGAATACATACATCCCGTTCTCGGCAAAACAGAGTTCGGTGGCAAAACCGGAACAAGCAACAACCACTCCGACGCATGGTTTGTAGGCGTAACGCCCGGACTGGTTGGCGGTGCATGGGTTGGCGGCGAATACCGCAGCATACACTTCCGCACGGGAGCCCTGGGACAAGGAAGCCGCACGGCATTACCCATCTTTGGATGGTTCATACAATCACTATTGAAGGATAGCCGTTTCTCACGCTATTATCGAAAATTCGACGCACCGAAGGAAGAAATCGACCCGCAGTGCTGGACGTGTGCAAGCGCCTATTATCCACCCCCAAGCGACGACGATGAAGAATTGGAGGAAACAGAGTCCGAAACAGTTGTCGAGGATAGCGAGAGCCCTGTAAATCAAGAATAAATGAAGTAATTATTGTAAAGTTTAGGAAAAAACATTATTTTTGTCACATTAACACAACTTATACTATATGAAAAACGTAACGAAAAAAGCACTTTGTGCAGTATTTTTATCTTTGCTGCCTGTAATAGCAGCCAATGCCAAACCAAACTACGTTGCCTATCTTTTCACCTATTTTACGGGTAACGCGCCTGAAAAAGAACAAATTTGTTATGCACTAAGCCACGATGGCTGGAACTATACCCCTATGAACAATGGGCTGCCCGTTATTGCCAGCGATTCCATCGCACGCACTAAATGCGTTCGCGACCCGCATATCCTGCGTGGCGAAGACGGATGGTTCTACCAGGTTATTACCGACATGAAGTCGAGCCTGGGCTGGAGCAGCAACCGCGGCATGGTACTCATGCGTAGCCGCGACCTCATCAAGTGGGAGCACCACGCCATCCATTTCCCCGATCGCTACAAGGGCACGATGTTCGAGCACGTCACACGAGTATGGGCTCCACAGACCATTTATGACAAGGAAGCCGGCAAGTACATGGTGTACTTCTCCATCCTGACGGATGACGGCAGCTGCCCTTACGACCGCGTATACTATGCCTATGCCAACAAGGACTTCAGCGACTTCGAAGGAGAGCCCAAGGTGCTTTTCGACGTGCAGAATGCCAGCATCGACACAGATATCGTGCGCGACGACGACGGACTTTATCACATCTTCTTCAAGACTGAGGGCCAAAGACAGAAAGGCATCAAGCAATTCATCACCCCCGACCTTCACGACAATTCGAAATGGGAACTTCAACCCGGCTTCTGTCAGGACACGAACAAAGCCGTTGAAGGCAGCGGCGTATTCCGCCTGTTCGACGGAACCTGGGTGTTGATGTACGACTGCTACACCAGCTACCACTATCAGTTCTGCAAATCAACCGACCTAAAGACCTTTAAGCAGGTACAAGACACAAAGACCAGCGGAGTGTTCACTCCCCGCCACGGAACCGTCATTGCCATTACGAAGCAAGAATATGACCTTCTCACGGCATGGGATGCCCTGATGACGGCCACTTCGGAGCTGAAGACCCGCCCAACCCCCACTCTCACCCTGGAACAGCTCGATGGCCGAAAGGCCTTACTTTCGGCAAGCCAGAAGGTACTTGACGGTCCGGTATCAGCCAAAGTCTACAAGGCGCAAGCCAACAAGATAAAGAAATTCCTAAAATAAAGAGAACCATGAAATCAAGATTCACAAGCCTGCTGGCGGCATTGTTCCTTCCGATGCTCTGCCACGCAATAGTGAACGATGTCGAAACAGTATCCAGCGTCACAAGCGACCGCACGCTGAGCACGCCAATCGACCTTACCATCACAGCCGAGACCAATGCGCTGACAGCAACCATTGACATTGCAAACGACGATGCGGCTGTGGTATTCGAAAACCTTACACCCACGGATGTAATCAACACTTACCTGGGTAAGATATTGATTAACGGAGCAGCGGCGGCCAATGGCACCAACTGCCGGGTAGCCATCTACCGTCACGGCACGATGATACTGCCCCACGGCAAAAGCTATGCTGCCCTGACGGTATTCACGGATGCCGATTTCGGCGGAGAAAGCCGCACGTTTGCTCAAGGCGCCCGTCAGGCTTCACTGGGCAAATTCAACAACAACATCCGCTCCTTTAAGCTGAAGCGCGGCTACATGGCCACCTTTGCCAACCACACCGACGGCACGGGCTACAGCCACTGCTATATTGCCGACCGAGAGGACCTGGAACTGAATCTGCCCGCAACAATGGCAGGACGCATCAGCATGCTGCGCGTGTTTGTCTGGAACTGGGTGAGCAAGAAGGGATGCAGTGACTCGCGCGACGAAAGCATGATGAACACGGCACACGCCACCTGGTATTATGACTGGGGGGCCGGGAGAACCAGCCGCACCAACCATGAGTACGTGCCCCAGCGACACAACGAAGGCGGCAACACCAACGGAAGTGACCAAAAACCGAGTTATTGGAAAGGAGCCTGGGAATCGTGGGCAAACATCAATGCCAGCGACGAAACCTGTACCCATGTCCTGGGACAGAACGAGCCTGACAACACTTCTGGCCAAGATGAAGTATATACTTACGTAACTACAATCCCAGATAATCCACGTGAGCACTACTCGCCCACCACGCTGGTGTCAGTGGCTAAAGAGTTCCTCTACAGCGGCAAGCGCATTGGCACCTTTGCCTGCTGCAACCCCAACACGGGATGGGTGTCGGAGTATGTCAACTATTGCCGCGAGAACAACATACGCATCGACTTCGTGGCCACCCACTACTATATAGGCGGCCAGTCACCCGCCTCCTGCATCAGCCAGCTGAAGTCTCTCTACAACGCCACGGGACTGCCCGTATGGGCCACGGAGTGGAACAACGGTGCCAACTGGACTTCGGAAAGCGGATTCAACACCGACAGCGAAGGCTGGTACACCTGGGGAAGCGGCAACGACCAGTACAAGAACGGCGTATGGCTTCGCGACGTGCTGAAACGTGCCGACTCAGAGCCCTGGCTGGAGCGCCTGGCTGTGTATAACGCCGTACAGAGCAAGCGCCAGATTACCGAAGGCAATTCACTCACCGACGGCGGTAAGGTTTGGGGCTCCCATCTGAGCACGTTTGCCTACGACAGCAAAAACGGCGGCATCAACTACTTTATGCCCTGGACACACCATAACCCGACCGACTTCGACGTCACCTACGACACGAAGAAGAAGACGGCAACCTTCACCTGGAAGAACCCTGATACGGACATGGCTGACAGCACCGTGATTGAATACAAGAACGGCACGAAGTGGGTGCAGGTTGCCGTACTGCCGATGTCGGAAGAAGAAGAACGTACGTACACGATAGACGTCAGCGAGTTCGAGCCCGCCATGTATACCTTCCGACTCACGAACTACGACTACGACAAGAACACACGTCGTGCATCGGAGAACCCGAGCATTACCATTGCCGCTTCGAACGTCATCGGCTCGCTGCAATACGGCCAGCTGAAGATTGCCGACACCGACGCCGTGGTGACGGACATCGAAGAGCAACCGAGGTCGCCCTACGTGGTTATGGGTATGGTGACACTGAAGAACTCTGCCAACGGAATCACGAACCACTTGATTAAGATGAACCGAAACAGCTTCACGTTCCGTTTCAACCCATGGCAGCTGCCCACACCGGTCGCGTTCAAGAATGCGGAAACGGCCAACTACATCGTGTTGCCAGCCGACACGATATGGCAACTTTCCGACGACATGATGCTCATATCGCAAAAGGCAGGAAAGGTGAAGAACGAAGTGCAGGTGACCTTCCCCAAGGCATTCCCTGAGGGCGTGACACCCGTTGTCATTGCCCAGCAATACAGCTCATCGCTCAGCTACGCTCCCGTGACGGTTAAGGTTTATGACGTTACGAACACCGGCTTTAAGGCCATACTGGTGCGCCAGGAGGGTGTAACCTCCGCCTTCAACAGCCAGGATGTGGTGTATTTCGCAGCCTCGCCCGGCCAGATACCCATCGGAGCAGGCAAGTTGCTCACCGTTGGCCGCGACACCCAAGTTCCCGTTGGCGGAAGCACGCGCCACCAGGTATTTTTCAAGAACGAAGCTGGCGAGGACATGCACTTCGTGAATCCCTACATCGTGGCAGCAAGCCAGACCAACAACTACGGCAAGGCAAGCGTTCTGCGCCAATACAGCGTGCAGAGCGACGACGAAGGTGTCTATGCCGCCTACATCCGTCGCCAGACTGACGCAACCAACACGACAGTGACGGATGCCGACCTGGCATCGCTCAACGGAGACCACATCGGATGGTTCATCATCAGCGATGATCCGAACGGCAGCGGCGATGAAGCCCCCATCATCGTGCCGACGGGCATCGAGAACGTAGACCTCGGTCGTGGATTCAACGTCAGCATCGAAGGCCGTGCCATCTATGCCGAGGGCAAGGGACTGAAGGTCTACACGCTGAGCGGCATCCGCGTCTCCTTCGGCAAGCTGCTCTCGCCCGGAATCTACATCGTGACTGACGGCCGCCGGTCCATGAAGGTGCAAGTGCGCTAAAAAGTATACGACGACATACACTTTATCCTCCTTCGACATCTTGTCGGAGGGGGATTTTTTTGTCACAGACGGAAGGCTGAAGCGACAGGGTGTTCCCGACATGGAAAAACTGCCTCTGCATCGACGGGACCTCAACGATGCATCGACGGGGCCTCGTCAATGCATCGTTGGAGCCTCGTCCATGCATCGACGAGGGCCCGTCCATGCAACGCGCACGCACGCACGCGTGATTCCATAATTATTATACCCTCTGGCGGGACGTAAAAAACAAGGCAATATATGGTTTAATAAATTATTGTTAAAATTCGTTAACGCTACCGAAAATATTCTCTAAGAAAGTTTAAATGTCCTTAAATAAAGTTATATTTGTGAAGAAATAAGGATAATAATGTGGTGTGTATAGTGTGGAATTCGACGTTCTACACTATTTCGCACCACGATAAAGACATGAAAAACAAGTAAAAAACAATAAAAAAAACAATAACCTCAAACTCTTAATGTATGAAAAACCGTTTAAGCAAACTGAGTAGGAACGCATGCTACATGATGCTCCTGCTGGCTGTTAGCGGCATTTCGACATCCTGCAAGGACGAGTACGCGCTGGACGATGAGAAGCCCAGTTGGCTCAGTCAAAGCATCTACGACAAGCTAAAGGAAAACGGGAACTACACCAATTACCTGCGGCTTATCGCCGACCCCGATGTCAATCCCACTAACGCACGCCCCCTCACCGAGGTGCTTTCACGAACAGGTTCGAAGACAGTTTTCGCAGCCGACGATGATGCGTGGAACAAGTTCTACGCTGACAACGCCCTGTTGCCGGAAGGCAACCCCTGGCACTACGCTACAAGTTACGACAAACTGAGCGTGAGCCAGAAGAAACTGCTCATCCACACAAGTATGCTCAACAATGCCATTGTGATGGAGAACCTTTCGAGCAGCAGCAGCGACATCAGCTCACGAGGCGACTTTATGCGCCGATATACGGACGTCGAAACCACCGACACCATTACCTTCGTCGATGGCGACTCGCTGCCCGTCAACTATAATCTTGACAACGAGGAAGCCGACTACTGGTGGCGTTTCCGCAAGAAGAACGGCGGAAAGGGCATCTACATGGTGTGCGACTCCACCCCCTACATGATGGTACACTTCACCGCCGAGCACCTGAACAAGAACAGCGTGACCGACGATGACTTTGCCAAGTTCATGGGCCAGCCGCGCAGCACGAGCGACGTGCACATCAACGACGCGCGTCTCATTGACAAGGACGAAGTTGCTGAAAACGGTTACCTCAATAAGACCGACAAGGTGCTCATCCCCCTGCCCAACATGGCAGAATTGCTGCGCACAAACGGCAAGACAAAGATTTTCAGCCACATGCTCGACCGCTGGAGCGCTCCGTACTACAACGACCTCGTGACCCGCACCTACAAGAACATCATGGCATCACGTGGCCTGGAATGGACCGACTCCATCTTCAGCAAGCGTTACTTCTCAACCTACAGCTACACCAACAAGGCGCTGAACACCGACCCCAAAGGACAGCCTCTCAAGGGTAGCGACGTGGGTATCCTGAAGTTCGACCCGGGATGGAATGCACTGGTTTCCAACGACAACTACTGGAGCAGCAGACAATCCACCGCCCCGCAGTATGACATGGCAGCAATGTTCGTGCCCGACGACGAGACCCTCTGGGAGTACTTCACCGAAAACGGAGGTGGATGGCAGCTCATCAAGACCTACTACCTGAAGGAAGGCACCGACGCCGCAATCCCCTACGTAGCACCAACGACACTCGACGAGCTCTTCCAGCAAATCGACCAGATACCTTTGGGTACCCTGCAAAGTCTCATTGACGTCAACATGCAACGCAGTTTCGTCGGCTCCGTACCGAGCAAGCTCACCAAACTGCGCAACGACGCCCAAGAGCAGATGTTCTTCCCCGAAGACGTCAACCACATCACCGAAACCATGCTGGCCAACAACGGCGTGATATACATCACCGACAAGGTTTACGGACCAACCGACTACACCGCCGTAACGGCCCCCGCATACATCAGTAAGACAAACCTGGTGATGAAATACGCCATCTACAACGGTATGGGATACAAGGACGGAAAGGACAAGTTCAAGCACTCCGACATGATGGGTCTGAACTACTATGCCTACCTGAAGGCCATGCAGAGCGACTTCGCATTATTCATGCCCAGCGACACGGCCATGTACTACTACTACGACCCCGTCAGCTTCAAGAGCCAGAAGTCGAGAATCCTGCACCTCTACTACAAAGAGGCAACCTTCCCCATCAAGTATAACATCTACTCCTACGATCCCCAAAAGGGCGAAATCGGAGAGACATTCATGACCGGCCGCAAAAAAGAGACCATCGACGACTCTGAAATCGTCAACCGTCTGAAGGATATTTTGGAAAGCCACACCATCGTGCTCGACGGTGTTAAGGAAATCAACAGCGGCATCGACGAATACTACCTGGCAAAGAACGGTGCAGCCCTGAAGGTTAGCCGTGCAAACGACGAAAAGGGCAACCCGCACGTTGTCAAGGTACAAGGCGGTTTCCAGATTGAGAACGAGGAAAAAGGCATCACCGGCTCTATCTCGGCAGACAATAAGAATCAGTACCTGGGCATTCTCGGTATCCAGAGCAACGCTGTTACCGACGAACACAACATGGAAAACGGTACGACCTACATCCTCAGTAGCCCCATGATTCCGGCAAGCCGCAGCGTCTACAGCATCTTCACCAACGAGCAGCGCTACGACAGCCCCGAATTCAACGACTTCTATGAGCTGTGCCAAACTCGCGAAAGAGTAATTCGTGCCTGCGGCCTCGTAGATGAAAGCGGAAAGCTCTCAACCACCCAGCAGCAAACCGAAGTGAAGAAGTACAGCATCTTCGTCGAAGACAACGGCCTCGACCAGAACGTGCAGTTCTTCAACAACTACCGCTACACCGTCTTCGTTCCCACCCCGGAAGCACTCCGCGAAGCATATGCCAAGGGACTGCCCACATGGGAGGAGATTGAAGCCGACTACGAAGACATGAAGCCCATTCTGGAGGAGTCGAAGACGCTGCGCCAGAGCATCAAGGATGCCTACACGGCAAGAGACACTGCAACAGCAGAGCGCCTCACCGAACGCCTGAACGCAATCCTGCCAACCGCCAAGGCCGATAGCCTCATCCTGCAGGCCAAGTGCACCTACCTGATTAACTTTGTGCGTTACCACTTTGCCGACAATAGCATATTTGTCGACAAGAGCACCGTTCCATCTACGGATTTCGTAACCGCCAGCTACGACAACGAGAAGGGCCTGTTCTGCAAAGTCAATGTTCGCCGCCCCAGCAGCGACGTACTTGAAGTACAAGACTACTCTGAGACCGATGCTAACGGAAACTCCATAGCACCATGGGTAACAGTCGAGGGCAAACACAACATCATGGCACGCGACTATAGCTGTAGCAGCAAACCCAACGGCGCATCCATGAAGGGTATCAGCATCACAGGCTCAAGCTTTGCCGTCATCCACCAGATTCCCGCTGTGCTCAACCACACGGAACTCGTCAACGGACGTCACGACAGCCAATGGAGTACGGCAGCAGCAGCCAAGAAGTATCTGAAACGATTCGCAATCCGCTAAATCCGAACTACCATGAATAAATATATCAAAATCATAATGCTATGGGCTGTCGTGATGTTCACGCTGCCCGCGAGCGCACAAATAAGCCGTATCAGTGGTACGGTAAGCGACGAGTTCGGTGGAATCCCTGGCATTCAGGTCAAGGAAATGGACTCGAACAACCGTATCGTCAGCAGCGCCATCACCGATGCCAATGGTAACTTCACCATGATTGTCAAGAACCAGAAGAACAAACTGGTCTTCCACGGCATGGGATACAGCGACAAAACATTCCAAATTAACAAAACCGTCTACAAGGTGAACATGGCCGAAGCCGTGAAGGTGATGAAAGAAGCCGTCATCGTGGCTAAGAAGAAGTCACCCACCACGGGTCTCGACATCCCGCAGCGCGAATATGCCGGTGCCGTCTCCAGCATGAAGATGGACGACCTCGAAGGTCTGGCATTCGAATCTGTCGACCAGGCCCTGCAAGGCCAGATTGCCGGTCTCGACATCGTGGCCAACTCCGGTAACCTGGGTTCCGGAACCACAATGCGACTGCGCGGTACCACCACCATCAACGGTAACCAGCAGCCTCTGATTGTCGTTAACGACCACATCTTTGAGTTGCCCGACGACGCACAGGAAATCAACTTCGGCGACATGGACAACGAGGAGCAGTTCTCGACCCTGCTGAACGTCAACACCGAGGATATCGAAAGCATCACCGTCCTCAAGGATGCCGCCTCGGCAGCCAAGTGGGGTGTGCAAGGTTCGAATGGTGTCATCGAGATTAAGCTCCGCCGTGGTAAGCGAGGCCCCACACAGGTCAACTTCTCTTACAAGTTCAACGGCACATGGCAGCCCAACGGCTACAAGATGCTCAACGGCGATGGTTACACCATGATGCAGAAGGAAGCATTCTTCAATCCCACACAGCTTCCGACCAACATCCCCGAGTTCGACTACAACACGGAATATCCCTACATCTACAACCACTTCAGCCACAACACCGACTGGCTGAAGGCCGTAAAACAATTCGGTAAGGAACACCGCTACTACATCAACCTCACCGGTGGTGGTGAAAAGGCTACCTTCCGTATCGGTGCAGGTTACAACAAGAGTACGGGTTCTATCATCGGACAAAAGATGGATCAGTTCACCCAATCCACCACGCTGGACTATCAGGTCAGCGACCGCATACAGTTCCGCGCGACGATGAACATGACTTTCACCAACAACCACAAGAACTACGGAAACGACATCTTGGACCGCGCCTACAAGGCTATGCCCAATATGAGCATCTACGAATACGATGCCACAGGCAACCGCACTGGCAACTATTTCAACATGCTTCCCCTGGCAGCCGTTTGGAGCCATTCAAACACAAGTGGCATTGCCAACGACGGAACCATGACCTCATGGGAACTGCGCAATATGTTCACAAACGGTAACCCCGTGGCACGCGCCAATTTGGCATGGTGGGAAATGAAGCAGTACAGCCTGACCCCTCAGTTCGATATCACATATAAGCTCTGGGGAAAGGACAACGACCAACATCAGATTAACTATAAGGGCGACGTACAGCTCAACATCTTCAACACCAGTGACGACACCTATGCTCCCAGCGAATTGCACAACATGCCTTGGAAGTTTGGAGGCGACAATAAAGCCAACATCACCAGCAATGAGCGCAACCAGCTGTCGAATACGGAATACAAGTCTTTGGAATTCACCACTCGACACGAACTTCACTACTACTCGCACTTCAAGAACACCGACCACAGCCTCTCCGGCTTGGCTCGATTCGAAATGCTGACGGGTACCAGTTCAAAACAGGAACTGGGACTCTGGAACGTGCCCGACGGCATAAGCGACCCCACCGTGGTAGCCCTGCTGAACAGCGCCAGCTCGCAAACTGGTGAATGGCGCCGTCACAGCTTCTACGAGCAGTTGCACTATTCTTATAAGAGTAAGTACTCTATCGACGCCAGCCTGCGCACCGATGGTCGTACCGACTTCGGTCGCGGCCACAAGTACGGAACCTTCCCTGCCGTAGGTGCACGTTGGAACATCAGCGACGAAAAGTTCATGGAGAAGACCCAGAACATTATTAGCATGTTGGCCTTCCGTCCCACATGGGGTATCACAGGTAACCCGGGCCGCGCAGGTGGAAACCAGTACAACAAGTACAGCTTCAACAACACCTTCTACAATGGCCACACAATCGTGGTTCCCGAGAACCTGTCGCTGACAGAACTCCGCTGGGAAAAGACAACACAGTGGAACCTCGGTTTCAACCTCGGTCTGCTCAAAGACTTGCTCACCTTCGAACTTGAAATCTACAACAAGAAGACCACCGACCTGCTGCTCGAAAAACTGCGCATCCCCAGTGCAAATGGCTTTAGCTCACTGAACTGGACAAACGGCGGCACCCTTCGCAATAAGGGTTGGGAATTAAACGCTTCGACATCGAAATTTGCCAAAGTTGGCAAGTTCTCTATGAAGCTGCGTGGAAACGTTTCTCAGAACTTCAACGAAGTGGAAGAAATCGACGAACTGCTCCGCAAAGAAATTACCGGAAACGACGATACATGGAACCCGACAAACCGCAACTACCAGAAACTCGTGCAAAGACACAATGCATTGGGTTCAATCTATGGTCTCAAGTTTAAGGGTATCTATCGCTACGACTATAACCACAACGGATACGACAACGCCAGCTTCAAGGCCTATGGATATGCCGAAAGTGTTCCCGATGGAACAGGAGGTTATCGCAATGCCGCAAATGCCGACGAAGCAGCCGCCTATGGTAATGGTTATCACATGGTATTTGACGCCTCTAACGGAAAATGGGTGAAGGGCGATGCCATCAATACCGCTGCAGCCGCTGCACGTCGTAACGAGAACAGCACCTGTCCTCTGGTTTACGACAATGCAGGCAACCTGGTTACCGACGCAAAGGGTAATCCTCTGCCCATGTACTACTGCTACAGCGAAGGCAGCAGATACCAGTTCCAAGGTGGTGACGCCATCTACGAAGATATTGACCACAATGGTTCAATCGACCGCTATGACGTCATCTATCTGGGTAACTCTAATCCCAAGTTGTATGGTGGTTTCGGTATCAACTTATACTACGGACGCTTTGAGCTGAACGCATCATTCAACTTCCGCATGGGTAACCAAATCCTGAACCTGGCAAAGAGCGAATACGAAAGTATGGAGGCTATTACCAACATGAGCTACGCCACCACATGGCGCTGGCGCAAGAATGGCGACATAACCGAAATTCCACGCGCCCTGACCGGTGTTAACAACTTCACCAACTACAACTCACTGGTTTCCGACCGCAACGTGGAAGATGGCGACTACCTGCGTCTCCAGTACATTCAGGTTAAATACAACTTTGACCCAGGATTGCTGAAGAAGCTGCACATTCGCACATGCTATCTCTCAGCCACCATCAACAACGTATTCTGCCTGTCTAAGTACACAGGTGTCGACCCCGAAGTCAGTCCTGGTGGTTTCGACATTGCCGTCGACAGAAGTAAGACTCCGAGACCGCGTTCATTCACATGCAGTATTAACTTAGGCTTCTAAATCTTGACAATATGAAAACACGAAATAAGACTGTAAAAGCAGCCCTGCTCTTGGGCTTTGCAGCGTGGACGATGTCCGCATGCCAAGATTGGCTGACCGTATATCCGACCAATAAGGTTGTAGAAGAGAACTTCTGGGAAGACAAAAACGACTTGGAAGGTGTACGCTATGCTGCATATCAGCAGATGTGTAATACACTTTCGAGCCTCGTCCTGTGGGGCGACATGCGATCCGACTCCTACACACAATACAGTGCGGATGCCGACAACGACACCAAGAGTCTGTACCAGGAAATTCGCGATGGTCGCATGGAACGCGACTCAGCCAACGCATATTTCGACTGGAGCGGCGTCTACCGCACCATTAACTACTGTAACAAAGTGTTGCAGCATGGCCCCGAAGTGCTTGCACGCGACAAGCAATTCACCCCTGCCGAATGGCAACAGATGAGAGCAGAGGTTACCGGTTTGCGTGCCCTGAACTACTTCTATCTGATACGCGCATTCAAGGACGTCCCCTACTCCACCAAGGTTATCAACCGAGATAAAGATGTAGAGTACTTCTATGCCACGAATCAGCTGATAGTTCTTGACTCTCTGATTACTGATTTGGAGAGCGTGGAAGGACAGGCTCGTAACCGATTCAACACGATACAAGACACAAAGGGCCTTATCACGAATCCGGCTATCTACGCAATGCTTAGCGATATGTATCTGTGGCGTGCCTCGCTACATGAAGGACGTGGAATCACCACCGACGTGGTAACGATTACGAACATACCTGCGAAAATGGGTACAACCGTGACGCACACCGTTAATGGCGACTATCAAAAGGCTGTTGACTATGCCGACTTGGCACTCGCCTCGCTTGCACAACAAAACCAGCGTAACAACCATGCGTTGAATTCCTCTACCGGATTGATGATTAACTATGGACTGGAGAATTGCGATCTCTATAAGAACGACTTCTCGAACTTCTCCAACGGGTCAATTCCATTATTAACCGCATTCATGCGAATATTCTCTGGAAACAGCGAAGAGAGCATATTTGAACTCCAGTTCAGCACCGCTGAAGGCCGTAAACACAACCTGAATGGTTCATCAAGCGGTGGCGGAATCTGGAATTATGCCAAATACACTCACCTGGCTGTCAGTGAAGGTACTATCAACAAAATCTACGGCAACGGAATGGCCATGCTTCCACGCGATAGCCGCCTGTGGTTCTCAGGATGGAACAACATGGTATCCAACGGTGTCGTTGAGGCAATGCCCGGACGCTTCTGCTTCAAATGGACGGATGGAAATTATGCATTCATACTCCCTGAAAGCAACCTATGTAAGGATATTGCTATCATCCCTCTATCATCTAATGATTGCAATTTCATCATCTACCGAATCAGCGACGTGATGCTGCAGAAAGCCGAGGCACTTGTAAAACTGAACAAGGGAGCAGATGCTATGCGATATGTGAACGCTATACATCGTCGCTGGTACTGCAACGACAACCCCAGCAACTCCGAGCAACCCAGCGAAGATGTAACGGGTGCAAGTGGTAGTGCCAACCAAGCTGACGAAAGCACATACAGAGGAAACCTGCCCAAGGCTGCCAACCTTGAAATTGCAGTACTCAACGAGCGCCAGTTGGAATTCCTTGGCGAAGGAAAGCGTTGGTTCGACCTCGTTCGTTACGCCGAACGCCATGCTGGAGGTACCAGCGGTAGCGGCAAAGACGAAAAAGCATGGGATGCCAGCTATCCCAAGGGCAATACCGACGGAACCACCCGCTCGGCGTTCTTCCCCGCCGAAGCCTGCGAATTGGCTGGAACAAACAGTGGAATTGACGGTGTAGAAGCCATGCTTGAAGATTTGATGTCCGGCGAATGGGACGACCAGAAGCGCAAGACATTACGCAATCGATTCAAGAATCGCTACGGCCTATACAACCTCATCTATTATAAGGAGATTGAAGCTTCGAATAGCGCCAGCAACAAGACCGGACACTATCTGGAGCAAAATCCTGTATGGAACAAAGCCTTGTACGACAAATAAGAAAGGAGAGAACAATTATGATACGTAATAAGAACTTTCGAAATCTAAGTTTGCTTACAGTGGTCGCACTGGCAGTTCTTGCCGTGCAAAGCTGCAAGGAGGAAATAAGCATGGAGGACCGGTATACCCTTAAGGAGTACACGATCACGACTTATCTGGAAGCACATAAAGCGGATTACAGCGAATATGTGGAATTACTCCGCAACGTAACTATTAGTTACCGTTCCCAATCGTCGGTCTACCAGCTCCTTTCCGCACGTGGAAAATACACCGTATTTGCCCCCACGAACGAAGCAATACAGAATTATCTCGATACGCTTTATAGCAGAGGTATTATTCAGTCTGCAAGTTGGGAAGGCTTCCCGAATGAAATGGTGCTGGACTCTATCCGCAAGGTTATTGTCTTTAATAGCATTCTCGACGGCACCAAAGATGATGTGGAGCCCGTTCAGACCAGCTCATTCCCTGATGACACCAAAGAATTCACCATGGCCAACCTCTACGACCGAAAGTTGACCATCTATCATGGTGGAATCAACGGAAACGCTCCCGACTCGCTGTATGTCAACGGTGCCCGTGACAAGAATACCGGTGCCATCACCAAAGGTTCTCTCATCGACCTCTCGAATCGTGACATTTACACGATTAACGGCTACATCCACCAGGTACATGAGGTCATTGCTCCCAGCAACGAGACGTTGTCTGACCTTCTGCGTAGCTACATCGAAGACAATATGGGTGACTACATCGTAGCTGCCAAGATGATGTTCGCTACAGGCATGATTGACACGCTGAGCAAGGTGAAGGATGAAACCTACGAAAAGATGAAACAAGCTGGCGACCCACATGTTGACGACCTTGAGCCCCTGGGTTCCGAGAATAATGGTATCATCAGTGGTCACCTGCCCGAACATCGCTATTATGGCTATACCTTGTTTGCGGAGACCGATGACTTCTGGCGCACAACATTAGGAAAAGAGCCGAGCGAGATAACAGCAGCCGACATCCAGGCATGGGTCGTTAGCCAAGGTTTCTATCCTGAAGCTAAAGACAACACGGATTACGCAAGTGAAGACAATGCACTGAATATGTTCTTCACCTACCATCTGTTGCCCATGCGCCTGCCCGTTGACAAACTGGTTATCCACTACAATGAGCGTGGTTACAACTACACAAACACCAGTATGTCGTATCGTACGCCCACTTACGAGCTCTACACCACTATGGGTAAGCGTCGCTTGATGAAGCTGTATCAGGCAGGACCGAGCTACAGCCTTGACGGGAAAAGCAACATCTACATTAACCGTTTCCCCGAACTTGACAACGGCCGCCATGGCACCTACAAAGAAATCAGTGTAAATGACAACGCTAAGGGTATCCTGATTGATACATCTGACCCCATCAACCTGGTCAATGCTTACATCTACCCCATCAGCGAGCCGCTTGTCTACAGTCAAACGACACGTGAGTACTTAGCTAAACAACGTCTGCGCTTCGATGTTGCCAGCATGTTCCCGGAATTGATGAACAACGACTTCCGTGCCAACCGGAACAGCGAACAAAAGCCAGGTTTCCCCATTGACAAGAATTATCGCTATCTGGACGATGCCTATATCGAAGATGGCACACGCTTCTACTATCTTAGCGGACTTGGACGTAACTGGCAAAACTGGCAAGGTGACGAAATGAACATTTCAGGTCAGTATGAATTCACGCTGCGCCTTCCGCCTGTTCCCCTGAGCGGTACATACGAACTGCGTTATGCCATTCAATCCAATAGCCGCCAGCGCAGTATGTGCCAGATATACTTTGGAACAGACAAGGACAACCTGCCGGCAATGGGTATCCCCCTCGACCTCCGACAAGCAGGAACGTTCCGTGCGCTATCAAGCGGAAACGTTGCATCAACACTTGTTGGCTGGGAGTTAGACACGCCAGATGATGACTACAATGCAGAGGTAGACAAGAAGATGCGCAACAACGGATTCATGAAAGGTGCATACAACTACACCTTCACACCAGGTGGCAACGACTGTGCACGAGACGCGCAAACAACACTGCGCCGCATAATCGTTCGCACTTACATGAAGCCCGATGAAGTGTACTACATCAAGTTCAAGAACGTGTTGGACGACAAAGACAAGCAACACTATATGGACTACCTCGAGCTATGTGCTAAGGAAGTATATGACAACCCCATGACTCCCGAAGACATTTGGTAACTTTGTAAAATGGACATTAGACAATCGACCAATATGAATAAGATTAAAAACTACATAGGAGCCGCCGTGCTTGGTGTAACAGTAATGGTCATTCCAAGTTGCTCGGACACATGGGATGAGCACTATGGCACCAAAGGCGAGAACGCGACGTCTACGACGGCAACTCTTTGGGATATCATCTCCGAAGATTCCAATTATAGCTACTTTAAGGAGATTGCCGAGAAGTCAACCTTCTATCGCGACCAGGAACATCCACAAGTTGGATATACCTTCAAGGACTTGCTTCAGGGCTCAATGGTCACCACCGTCTGGGTGCCCACAAATGATGCCCTTACAACCAGCGAATACAATAATTGGCTGAATTTGGCTGAGACCAAAGGCTATACGGTGCAACAGCAGTTCATGGCCAATAGTATCGCACTTTGGCGTCAAACAGCCATTGGTGGTGGCAGCATGGTTGACACCATTACCATGATGAATGGTAAAAAAATGGTGTTTGACAAGAAAGCCCTCACGATGCAAGGCGTTAACATCGACCCGGAGAATAAGAACATCACTGCCAGCAACGGTATCTTGCATGTTGTTGACAAGCCTCTCCCCTTTAAGTATAATCTATACGAATTCTTGAAGGATGAAGAAAACGCCAAGGCAAATAACATGATGAAGTTCCACAACTTCCTGATAGCAAATGACACCACGTACTTCCGTCAGGATTTAAGTATTGAAGGAACACCGGACATCGATGGTAACCCCACTTACGTTGACAGCGTGTATGTTACCACGAACAAGTTGTTCTTCGGTAGCCATCGCTATCCCACCGACAGCGATACCGATAAATACCTGACCTACGACGAAAGCTTCGCTGCAAACATTGAAGTTGAGGACTCCACCTTTATCCTGCTCATGCCCACAGATGCTGCGTGGGACAACGCGGTAGAGATGCTGAAGCCCCTCTACAACTATGCACCTGCCTACGCAGATAACATGAAAATAAACAATGGCACGGATAATGCAGGGCCACGGTTTGTGACCAATGTCGATTCTTTACAGGAAAAGAGCATTGCCATGGATATCATATCACCGCTTTGCTTCAACCTGCATTTCCAACCCGATGCTGTCGGCAAGCGTGGTACATGGAAGTTAGACGACTTCTTGTCTGACCAGGGCGCAAGTGCCAAATATCTGTTGAACACATTCGGCGACACCCTTCGTTCGAATGAAGAGTGGCAGAAGTCAGACCTCCTGAGCGGCCCCCAGCTGAGCATCAGTAATGGAGTCGGAATAGTAAAGGATGAATGGAACATTCCTCGCAAACTTTACAAGCCCGACATCTACGTTGAAGTAGGTCCTCAAAGCGTTTACCAATACTCAAAAAGGACTGGAAACTGGAGGTCTTATTCATACACCTACGATGTCGTGAAAAACTGGATGAACGAGACCGGACGCACATATAACGACGATTTCTACTGCCTCAGTCCCAATGAAGAAACCAGCGCCCCCACTTTCAAATTCAAGTTAAAGGGTACCGATGGTGAAAACAACGAAAGCGAAGTATTGAGCGGAAAGTATGATATCTACGTGGTAATGGTCCCCAACTTCTACATGACCAGCAACACTTCGGATCATATCGTCCACTCTATTGGTCAGCAAGGTTCAGCATTGATTATAGACGACCAAGTAAAACCTGTCAAGCATAAGATTCGTGCAACAATATCTTATTGTAACGGTCATTCACTCGGTCGTGAGCAGACTCTGAAGAGCGACCTGATAGACTACGATGGATTGAAGGTTGACACGGTTCTCTTGTTCAAGGACTTTGTATTCCCCTACTCCTACAAGAACTTAATCCACAGTTATCCAACAATTGAGATTACGTCTGGTGCTTTAGCAGCAGATCGTAGAAATGGATATACCAACTATCTATGTATCGACCGTTTCATCCTGAGAAGTAAAGAAGACTAAGACTATGAAAAAGACTAGCAATACAATCATGCACATAATTCTTAAGAGAGGTTTGTGCCTTGCAACGCTTTCGTGCATCTGCTATTCTACAGCATTTGCTCAGGCTGAGACAGAAGTAGACAGCACTACTGCAGTCAATGTCTATAACAAGCGAAAGGCAGAAAAGGAGAAACTCACTAAGCAGTACAACATGCAAACCGTCAAGGGTGTCATCACAGACAATGCGACGGGAAATGCGTTAGGAGGTGTTCGTATTCAAGCGCTTGGATACGAAAAATACTCCGTATTGAGTGAGGAGGATGGCACATATAGCATCGAAGTTCCCGATTTTGCCAACGCTTTGTATCTCTACGTTCCAGGCTATGTGCCCCAGCAGGTAGCCATCAAACAAGGCACCGATGTTAATGCATCCATGCTAAGTGACGTATTTAGAACGTACTACACAGATGGAACCGAAATCACGGCTAAAGCTGGAACGAAGTTAGACCAAACCAGCAGTATTACCGTAGAGACAGACATCGAAAACAAACTTTCCGGTGACGTACGTAGCATATGCCGAAACGGTTTACCTGGCCAAGGTGCTTATCTCACCATACGCGGTATAAACTCACTAAATGCCAATGCTCAGCCTCTGATTATATTGGATGGTAACATCATTGATCCCGAGTACGAACGTACCAGCCTTCATGAAGGTTACTATAACAACATCCTGGCCGGACTCGATCCTGAGAACGTAGAAAGCATTGAAGTGGTGAAGAACGCGACGGCTTTATATGGTGCGAAGGGTGGTAATGGTGTCATCATCATTAAGACCAAGCGTGGCCACAGTATGACGACAAAGATTAATGTACGCATCTACGGCGGTACAGAGCTTACGCCAAAGAAACTCGATATGCTGAATGGTCAGCAGTATCGCACCTATTTGGGCGACCTCACCAGCACCATCAAGGATGTTAACATTATGGGCTCGTCGGGCGGCATTAATAACGTAAACTGGTCGTTCCTCAACGACAATCCCAACAACTACTACTACAAGGTGTTCCATAATAACACCGACTGGCAGAAGGATATGTATCGCAACACCTTCGTACAAAACTACAAGATTAATGTAGAAGGTGGTGATGAAGTAGGTATGTACTCCTTGTCATTGGGATATACCAAAGGTGATGCTACCCAGAAGGGAACAGACATGAATCGTCTGAACCTTCGCTTCAACACCGATATCAAAATCGCGGAAAAGCTGACAACAGGCTTGGACATTGCATACAACCAAACGGCCTACCACGTTATGGACAATGGTTGGAGTGAAAACTACGATATGCAAAACATCGGTAGCACCAACGTTCTTGGCCTTATCCAAAGCCCAATGCTCAGCCCTTATTCTTACTACCACGATGACGCACTGGGATACTTGAACCTTTCACACGAGTATGCTGGAAAGTATGCAAGTAACTCAACTTCCACATGGGTTCAGAACCCCTTCAAATTCCCTCAATACATGGGAATAAATGAAAGCCTTCGCAACCCCTATTGGGTACTGCAGAATGGGCAGGCTAAGAATAAGAACTATGCCGAAATGACGCAGATTAACATCAACGTGAGTCCCAAGTACCAAATCACGAAACAGCTTTCTGTTAGCGACCGCTTTAACTACCAGTTAAATCGAAACAACGAAAGATACTTCTTGCCGATTGCAGGTACGACACAGTATTTCCTTGAAGACCTTGGATACATCACATCCGTTCTGAAGTCTCAGTTCACCAAGGAAACTACGATTAACAACGACCTGCGCATTCAGTGGAAGAACAGCTACGGCGCCCATAACATTGACGTGTTCGGTGGATGGCGCTACAATAACTTCAGCTATTCATATAGCTATATGCGCGGATATAATAATGAGAACGATAAACTGCCCAATATCGGTAAGAGCATGCAATACGTGAACTATGGCGGTACGAAGGACAATTGGATAGATATGACCTACTATCTGAACGCAGCCTATAACTACGCCAACAAGTACTTTGCAGAGTTCACCGTAAGCAGCCAGGCGAGCAGTAAGTTTGGTGACAACACCAAACAAGGCTTCCAACTTGGTGGTGTCAGTTGGGGCGTATTCCCCAGCCTCCAGTTGGGTTGGCTCATCACCAATGAAAAGTGGTTTAAGCATACAAAGGGCATCAACTATCTGAAGCTGACCGCTGGTGTTGACCAAAGCGGTAATGATGACCTCGACTACTATGCTGCACGCACATACTGGGAAAGTCAGCAAGTACTGGAAGATGTTGTCGGACTCTACCTTAAAAACATTGAGAACAGCACCATTCAATGGGAAACCGTTACCAAGTGGAACCTTGGTCTACACGGCTCATTCCTTCAGAATCGCCTGCAGGCTGGAATCGACCTTTACCGTCACAAGGTGGACAATCTGCTAACCATCAAAGACCTGAGCTACATCTCAGGTATGACTCAATATTGGACCAACGAAGGTGCTATGCGCAATAGCGGAGTTGAGTTCAGCATCAACGCAGCTCTCATTAACAAGAAAGATTGGAAGTGGGAAGTTGGAGCAACCTTAGGCCACTACTCTAACAAGATTACAGAGCTGCCCTCTGAGAATTACTTCGAACAGAAGTCTGCAGAAAGCGGAAGATATGCAAAAGACGCCGTAACAGGCCGATATAACGGCTACACCACAAGCGTATATGGTAAGGACAATGTACTCACGGCTGTGGGTTATGCCGCCGGCAGCTTCTTCGGTTGGCAGACCAAGGGTGTGCTGATTGACGACAATGCGGCATCCACGGCAGGCCTGAACGGGGCTGACTATCTTAAGTACCCCACCGGATTGGCAGACAATGCTAATAAGTATCGTAACTTCCAGGCTGGTGATATTCGTTTCGTTGACCAAAATGGAGATGGCGTCATCGACGATGCCGATAAAGTTGTCATAGGCAACCCCAACCCCGACATTTACGGAAACATATACACCAGCCTTACATGGAAGCATTTACGTCTTGACGTAAACTTCAAGTACTCGTTGGGCAACGACATCTATAACTATCAGCGCTCCATGTTGGAAAGCATGAACACGACCTACAACCAGACCACAGCCACGCTGAGCCGCTGGGCTTATGAAGGCCAGCAGACCAATATCCCCAAAGCATGCTACATTGAAAGCGACAATTGGCGTAACAACGAGCGTATGAGTGACCGATGGATTGAAGACGGTAGCTATCTCAAGTTGAAGAACATCCGTCTGACATACACACTCCCCTACTCCAACAGTTGGCTCCAGGGCCTGAAGATTTGGGCTGAAGGTAACAACCTGTGGACTATTACCAAGTACCTGGGCACCGATCCTGAAATGTCCTGTCGCAACAGCTCGTTGTATCAAGGAATCGACACTGGTCTTATTCCAAGGGGACGTAGTTTTAACCTTGGTGTATCCATCAACCTGTAACGAATTGACTATTGACTATTGAAAATTGAGGACTATGAAAAAGACATCAATTATAAGCATTCTGATTTGCTGCATTACCTTTAGCACAATGACCACATCGTGCGAAGATATGCTATCCCCCGATAGCGAGCGCCACAGCTATGTGATTGCTCAAGACACACTTTACAGCTATTGGGGTATTATTAAGTCGTTGCAGAACGTTGCTGAGCGATACGTGATACTTGGCGAATGTCGTGGCGATTTAGTCAGCAGCACTGGCTATGTCACCGACTCTATTCGAGCCATTCTGGATTTTAATTCAGACCAAGCGACTGACGGAAGCTGCCGTTTCCTGTGTGCATCCGATTATTACCACATAATCAACTCCTGCAATGCCTATCTTGATCAATACGACAAGAAGCGCACGACAGGAACACGTGAACCCTACATGCTGAAAGAGGCTGCTCAGGTTCAAGCTATCCGCGCATGGGTTTATCTGCAACTGATACAGGTCTACGGCAAGGTTCCTTTCTATACAGAGCCCCTGCTTACTACAGACAAGATTAATAACTTCATGGTGGCTTATGACAAGGCCATCAAAGATGGAACGATCACATCTACTGGCAAGCAGGCTACCGCCGACAATCTGGTAGACCTGTTAGAGGCAGACTTAAGGGAGGCCATAAACACCGAACAGCTGTGGGGTCTTCCACAGTACGACGAGTATGGTTTGAACAACAACCCGAAGGTACACAGTTCTAAAGTCATGATACCTGCCAGCCTGATTTTGGGCGACCTCTATCTGACCAAAGGCGACCCCGTAAGTTGCGAGAAAGCCGCACAGTGCTACTACGACTACCTGAGCAACTACAAGAACACTGGTAAAATGACAGCGGGTGGTACACTGCCCCGAAACTACTGTGTAGGAACTCTGGGTGACGGCATGACCAGAGCCGAGTATGTGCATTATGGCACTACCCCTTGGACTGAGACTGGTGCTTCAAATAAAACAAGTGAATCTATCACTTGCATTCCCTCATCTGTTAATAAATTGTGGGGAACCATCCTTCGCGGTGTGAATAACCTTTACGGCTTTGCCAGTGAGATTCGCGTTAACACGGAAGAGACGAGTGACACCACCTCTCAGACGAGTGCTCGAGTAAATCTTACACCGCAATACGACGTAAAACAATTGGTTGCAAGCAAGCGCTACAATGAATTGTGCAAAGAGCAGAAGTTTGAGATTTACTACGCTAGTAACACCACCGAATTAGAGACTGCCGACATCAAGGTTGAAGACTCTATTGGTGACGCACGCCAGTATTGGGTGAAGGATTTCCGCCAGATTTATGAAAATGGACTTACAAATACAGAGAAGTTTATTTCGAAGATGAACCCCACGGGCTACGACTTTAACGTTGGTGCCCACGTAATCTATCGTAAGAGCATGGTTTGGCTGCGATTTGCTGAAGCTCTCTGTGGAGCAGGCTATCCCAGCTATGCCTTTGCAATCCTGAAGAATGGACTTTGCAACAACGACACTTGGTATCCAGCTGCTACCGATTACGCTGTAAAGGATAGCGCATGGTATTTCGTTTCCGCTACAAAAGATACCATTCCCACAAAGGAATCTGGCATAACATGCGCCACGGAAGCCGAGCTCATTGCTTGCATGGCTACTGTTGACACCCTGACTCCGGCAGGTATTGCCGCCGGGCGTAAGTTCTGGACCGCTGTATCTCGCTACAACTACGCTGACGACAAATGCACTGCCATCCTAAACTATTTGGATGCACGAGAGGTGAAGCAAAATCCCACATTCCTCGACTTCGACCAGGAAGTGCTGAATGGAACCTTTACTAGTCAATATGTCATATTCCGCTCAACCCCCAATGATGATTTCTCTTTGACCGGAATACTTGGCAAAAAGGGTGACGACAACATCACCTATGGTATTCACAGTCATGGTTGCGGTATGCTTCGCTACGATGAGCGCAACAGCAGTTATAACTACATTGATCAAGTCATCAAAAAGGCTCAAGAAAACTATGCAGTGACGCTGACCAAAGAGACCATTTACGATGGGACGCAGGACGATATCGTTCGCAAATGCGTAGAGGATCTCATCATTGACGAGATGGGATTGGAACTGGCCTTCGAAGGCTGCCGCTTCTTCGACCTGATGCGTGTGGCTCACCGTCGTAATGACGCCTCTTATTTGGCCAACCGCGTGGCAAGGCGTAACGGAAAAGATAACGTAGATGCTGCCCTGGCTGCGAAATTAGCAGCCTCCAGCGATAACTGGTACTTCAAACTTCCCCAATAAAGAAGACAGTAACTAATATAGAGAAGCGCGATGGAGTTATTCTTCCATCGCGCTTTTCTTTTTATAAGAAGATAACTGCTAATAATAGTATAAGGACTGCAAGCAGATAGGGCCAAGTTCTGAAAAACATCGCCACTCGATAGATACGCGGTTGGTTGACAGGCTTGCGCAAAGCATGTAGTGTGGGCAAAAGACAAAGCAGAGCCATGTAAAGCAAGAGAAGAGAACCCGGCAGCAAAGAAACATTCTCTACCCTGCCCCACGAAATATGCGACACAAATGCAAGCAGTCCGTGCTGTATGGCCACGAACATTTCTATCAACTTACATAGCAGACCGCCAGCCCCTATGAGATGGAGGGGCAACATGAGCAGCGTCGCATACAAAATCGACGTTGCCATAACCACAACAAAGGGCCCAATAAAGATTGAGACTATATTAAATGTGTGGAACCAATAAAGCAAGAGAGGGAAGACGCCCAACTGCGCAGCTATGCCCAAGAGAGCTAAAGACCAGCACCAGCGCATGACGGAACTTTTGGGCTGCCATATAGCACACAACGGACCATAGAGCAACAATATTCCGGCGACAGCGGTAAACGAAAGTTGGAAACCGATATCGAAGAGCGAAGTTGGGACTATCATTAGAATCAGGAAGGCGGCAAGCCCAAGGGTGTGCCAAGCGTTGTTACCGACCAGACGCATCTGTCCGATTACCAATAGCGTCATCATAAGCGATGCACGACATAACGATGTGGGAAACGCCGTCAGCAAAGCATAACACCATATCATTATTATACCCATACACCCTATTAAGTAGCGCCATCGACTTACCAGCACATGCTGCAGCCAGAAATTGAACAGACCAAAGAGGATACCAAGGTGAAGTCCGGAAAGTGCTAACACATGGCTGACTCCCGCACTACGATAAAGTTCACGCGTCTCGGCCGTAAGGTTATCTCTTATCCCAAGCACCATCGCCTCTAATAGTGATGTTGTGTCGCTATTCATATTCGTATCGCGGAGAAAGTCCTGAAGGTGACAGGAGAGAGATTTGCTCCATTCGATTAGGCTCTGCGGCAGTAACGAAAGGTCGCCAAGCTGGGCACGAAGGAAACCAACGATAAAGAAAAAGGAAGACAGCGTGAGGGCAGCTAACCACTCGCGACGAATTTGCGAGAAGGCGATGATGAGCAAAAGCGCCGACGATATTAAAAAAAGTGTCGCACCCAAAGGTGCGACTACATATTGTGCCAAAGCGATGCCGACGGCCACACATGTGGCAATCCAAGGAAAAAGTAGGCTGTCGCTGTTCACGATAATGCTTTCAAGGCATCTACACGGTCTGATGGGTCGTTTGACCCAAAGACGAAAGAGCCGGCTACAAGCACGTCGGCCCCAGCTTCGGCCAACTGGCGACCAGTCTCCATGTTCACTCCTCCGTCTATTTCAATAATCGCCTGGCTACCACTTTCCGTAATCAGCTTATGCAGGCGCTTAACCTTCTCCAACGTCTGAGGTATGAACTTCTGACCTCCGAAACCAGGATTCACGGACATCAGCAGTACCATATCAACATCACAAATGATATCGGATAAGAGTTCGACAGGCGTTGAGGGGCACAACGTGATGGCAGGCTTCATGCCTGCCCCGCGAATCTGCTGCAAAACACGATGGTGATGTGTTAGCGCCTCATAATGCACGTTCATGTAGCGTGCTCCCAAATCGGCGACCTCGCGAATGAACTTTTGGGGTTCGACAATCATGAGGTGCACGTCGAGAGGCTTGGTGCACAATCGGGCAACATGTTTCAGAACTGGAAAACCGAAAGAGATGTTGGGCACAAACACGCCGTCCATAACGTCGAGATGAAGCAGGTCGGCCTTACTTTGGTTGAACCATTGCATTTCGCGCTCAAGGTTACCGAAGTCGGCAGCCAGTAATGAAGGTGCTACTAACATGACGGACGCTCAGGCTTATAGGTTCTTGCAAAATTGCGAATAAACTGCAGGACGGCAGGGTCGGGTTGCAGGTTTTCAGGGTGTAGAGATTGCGTCATAGGCTTTGGGGATATGTGGTTTTCTACTTCTATAACGCAAAAGCACCGCCCAATATTGTATCAGGCGGATGCTTTTTTATGTAGAATAATTGTCGCTGCTACGGTGTGCGGCAAATTGTATTATACAGCAAGATAAAGGTCGCGATGGCTGGCCATGCGGCGCAGGTTAATCATAGCATAGCGCATGCGACCGAGCGAGGTGTTGATGCTTACCCCTGTGGCTTCAGCTATCTCCTTGAACGACATATCCTGGAAGTAGCGCATGTTGACAACCTCGCGCTGTGCTTCGGGCAGGCGGTCAATCATCATCCTCACGTCGTCGTGCGACTGCTCAACGAGCATCTTTGTCTCGATGTTGGGTTCGCAAAGCGACGAATCGTTGAAAAGGTCTGCCACCAAGTCGCCCTCGCTGTCCACCAGCTCGTGGGAAACAACGCAGCGGTTGGGATTGCGCAAGCTGCGGAAACGGTCGAGCACCTGATTGCGGGCAATGCGCATGAGCCACGAGTAGAACTGTCCCGACTCGGCATAGTGACCATTACGGATGGCCATGATGGCCTTTACGAAAGTGTCCTGAAAGACGTCGTTGGCTACATCTGTATCTGCAACCATAGACTGTATGAACCCAAAGACTTTGTCTTGGTGACGTGCTAAGAGTACATCGAATGCTTGGAAATCGCCTTCTTCGTACATGCGGACCAGTGCTTCATCGGTCTGCTTTACGTAATTAATCATTACCTTTCTACTTTTGTATTAAACGGGGTAATGTTTTGTCGATAGGCGCTTGTTTTGAGGTTTAACGATTGCAAATGTAACAATTTCTGAAATATCATGTGCCAATTATGATAATTATTTTCACTTTCGGGGCAAAAAAAGTTCTATATTACACATTCCGCCGTGATGTGTGCACCCCTAAGGAAGTCTTCGACGGGCATTCTTTTCTTTCCGGCCAATTGCAGCGACAGGATATCCACCCACCCCTGTTTGCAGGCCACACGCAAGTAGTTGCGGCCGTCGCTCTCAAGTGTGCCTGGCTTCGCGAGATTGGTTTCCGATGCCACGCGGGTCTTATATATCTTGAGCATGACGCCGTCGAGCGTGGTCCATGCTGCGGGATAAGGCGAAAGGCCTCGAACGAAGTTGTAGACCTGACGAGCGGTGAGTTCGCCCCAGCGAATCTGACACGTTTCCTTGAATATCTTGGGAGCGGGACGCAGGGGGCCGTCGGTTGTCAGCTGACTTTGTGGAATAGGGTTCACTGTACCCTTCTCCACGTCGTCGACAGTCTTGAGCACGAGCTCGGCTCCCAGCATCATCAGCCGATCGTGAACCGCCTCTACATCGTCGTCGTCGTGAATGGGTACGGCCTCACGATAGATTACCTGGCCCGTATCGATATCGTGGTCGAGGAAGAAGGTCGTGATGCCCGTTTGCTTATCGCCGTTGATGATGGCCCAGTTGATGGGTGCCGCACCGCGATACTGCGGCAGGAGCGCTGCATGGAGATTGAATGTTCCCAGGCGGGGCATTGCCCACACGACCTCGGGCAACATGCGGAAGGCCACTACCACCTGCAGGTCGGCCTTGTAGGAGCGCAGTTCCTCAAGGAAGGCCTCATCCTTGAGTTTTTCGGGTTGAAGCACGGGAATTCCATGAGCCAGCGCATACTGCTTCACAGGACTTTGCTGCAGCACGTCGTGATGACGGCCAACAGGTTTGTCGGGCATAGTAATGACGGCAACGATGTTATAGTTGCCCTCAACCAAGCGGCGCAGGGGCTCGACGGCGAAATCGGGCGTTCCCATGTATATGATTCTAATCCCACTGGCGGGTTTCTGTGTGCTTTCGTTCATCTCTTTATTATTATTTATTGCTAACATTGCATCATTCCTGTCGGCGCGACGCTTCGTTAGGGACGTAGCGACGCATTGTTTTGGCGGAACAATACTATCGCGAGAGCAACGCGATAGTATCGCGCCGGCCCCAGGAAAGCGTTGCGCTCACTCTGTGCTGATATCGGCCAGCATCTGCCGGTACATCGTGAAGACGCGCGACTTGCGTATGAAGCCTACAAAGCGGCCTTCGGAATCGACCACGGGAAGCGTCCAAGCCCCCGTTTGCTCGAACACCCTCACGACGCCTTCCATCTCGTCCTGGGTGGACAGGCGTGCAGCGGGCTGCACCATCATGCCGTTCACACGCAGCTGGTCGTAGAGTTCCGTGCGGAACATGAAGTGGCGAATGTCGTCAATATACAACACAGCCACCAGCTGGCGGTCGGCATTCAGCACGGGGAACACGTTGTGGCGCGAAACGGAAATTTGTCTCACCACCTCGCCAAGCGTCATCTCTGGTGTCAGGTACTTGCTATATCGGTCCATCACCGAATCCATATTCATCAGAGTCAGTATGGCGCGGTCCTTATTGTGGGTTATCAGTTCGCCACGTCGAGCAAGGCGCATGGCGTAAAGGCTGTGCGGCTCAAACGTTATGATGGTGAGATAGGCACACACCGAGACAATCATCAGAGGCATGAACATCTGGTAGCCGCCCGTCAGCTCGGCAATCAGGAAGATGCCGGTAAGCGGCGCATGCATCACACCGCTCATGAGGCCGCACATACCCAATAAAGCATACCTGTTCTCGGGTAAGTATATGCCGAACACCTCATTTATATTCCACACGCGAGAGAATACGAATCCACAGATGCACCCCAAGAACAACGAGGGAGCAAAGATACCGCCGCATCCGCCTCCGCCGTTGGTTGCCGTCGAAGCAAACACCTTGAACAGGATGACGAGCGACAGGTAGACGAGCAGCATGTAATCGTGCCCGTAGAAGAGCGAACGGTTGAGCGCCGTCAGCCAATCCCCTTCGCCCTTTCCGTTCAGCAGTAGTTCTATGAGTTCGTAGCCCTCACCATAAAGCGAAGGGAACAGATAGATGAGCACAGACAGCATCGTTCCGCCCACCACAAGCTTGGCATACGGGCTGCGTAGCTTCCTGAAGATGCCCTCAAGGCCATTAGTCATTCGGGTGAAGTAGAGCGAAAGCAAACCACAGGCTATGCCCAGCATAATGTCGGCAGGAATGCGCGATGCTGCAAACGTGTAATCGATATGGCACTCAAAGACTGCGCCCCAGCCCGAAAGGGCATACGTGACACTTGCTGCCGTCACGCACGAGACGAGCAAGGGCACCAGCGCCCCCATCGTAAGGTCCATCATCAGCACCTCGAGCACGAAGGCCAATCCCGCAATGGGCGCCTTGAAGATTCCGGCCACAGCGCCCGCAGCGCCACATCCCACGAGCAGCATCAACTGCTTGGAACTCATGTGGAACATACGCCCGAGGTTACTACCTATGGCCGAACCCGTCAGCACGATAGGAGCCTCAGCACCCACCGAACCACCAAATCCGATGGTTATGGCCGACGCAATCACACTGCTCCACGTGTTGTGGGCCTTGATGTTGCTTTGCTTGCGAGCTATGGCAAACAGAATCTTCGTCACCCCGTGCCCGATATCGTCACGCACCACGCGACGGATGAAGAGCGAGGTCAGGAAAATACCTATTACAGGATAAATCAAGTAGAGAAAGTTTGACGTGGAGATGCTGAACTGATTCGTCAGCACAAACTGTATCTGCGATATGAGCCACTTCAGGAAAAGCCCAGCAAAGGCCGTCAGAACGCCCACCACAAAAGCAAGGATAAGCATGAAATGCTTCTCTTTTATCCCGCGCTTACTCCATATTAGCAAGCCTGCATACGCCCTCTCGGGCCACGTTCTCTTGCTCATAATTATTTCTTAGCGTGCCTATCAATCTTATGCAGGAAATAGTTGAACGCCTCTAATCCCACCAGCACGAGCAACGTGCTGGCTATGGCCAACTTATACATTCCGCCGCCACAGGCCAAACCGATGGCCGCAACTACCCACAAGCCAGCCGCCGTTGTGAGGCCGCTCACCACGTTTTCGCTCTTGCGGAAGATAATGGTGCCGGCACCAATGAAACCGATACCACTCACGACTTGCGCCGCCACACGACTGACGTCCCAGCGCTGCAACTCGCTATTCATGCTATCTGCAAAGCCGTATGCCGATACAATCATGAACAACGCAGAGCCCATCGCAACTAAAAAGTGAGTGCGGAACCCAGCCTCTTTTGAGCGGTATTCGCGCTCCAGGCCTATCATGCCGCCCAGAATGGCTGCAATGAAGATTCTCAGTATAAATTCATTCTCCATAGCATAACTACTTGCGAATGACGGTGACGGCTCCGTCTGATGTTAGTTTGATAATGCTGGACGCACGGCCGTCTGACTTTCGTCCGCGCGCAAACTGCACGATATAGTCAACCTTGGAAGTGATGGCCTCAGGAATATCGTAGAAACTCTTGGGCGAAGGTTCGCCACTCAGGTTGGCCGAAGTGGAGACGATGGCCTTCTGGAATCTATAGCACAGCTGCTGTGAGAATTGCTCACGCGTTACCCTCATACCCAGCGAACCGTCCTCGGCCACAAGATTCGGCGCCACATTCACGGCATCATCCAGAATCAGGGTCAGCGGCCGGTCGGCATACTCAATCAGATCCCACGCGACTTCGGGCACATTGCGGAAGTAGCGCTGCATGCGGTCGGCACTATCAACAAGGCATATAAGGGCCTTAGAGTCTTCGCGCTGTTTGATTTCATACACACGACGCACGGCATCGGGATTCGATGCATCGCAGCCTATGCCCCAAATTGTATCGGTAGGATAAAGGATTACCCCGCCCTTGCGAAGCACTTCTACGGCATTTCGGATATCTATATCGCAATTCATCTTCAGAACTCGCTTGTGAAATGGAACTTAATGTGTTCAAAATCCTGCTGGGCCATCTGCAGCACGTAGCCTGAATCCGCCAGGAACACATCGCGGCCCTCACGGTCTTTGGCCATATACTGGTATTTACGTTTCTTGAAGGACTCCAATTGTTGCTCGTCGTCGCTCTCTATCCAGCAGGCTTTATAGAGGCTCAACGGTTCCCAACGGCACTTGGCTCCATACTCGTTCTCAAGGCGATACTGAATAACCTCGAACTGCAGTTGCCCGACAGTTCCGATAATCTTCCGATTATTGAACTGGTTGACGAAAAGCTGTGCCACGCCCTCGTCCATGAGTTGTTCAATGCCCTTCTGCAACTGCTTGGTCTTCATCGGGTCGGCATTCTCGATATACTTAAACATCTCGGGAGAGAATGAAGGAAGTCCACGGAAGTGCATGACCTCGCCTTCTGTCAGCGTGTCGCCTATCTTGAATGTGCCATTATCCGGCAGGCCGATAATGTCGCCGGGCCAAGCTTCATCGATGGTCGACTTGCGCTGTGCCATAAACTGAGTGGGGCTGGAAAAGCGCAAAGTCTTTCCCTGGCGGACATGTAAATACGGAGCGTTGCGGACAAACTTGCCCGAGCACACTTTGCAGAAGGCTATGCACGAACGATGATTGGGGTCAATGTTTGCAGTAATCTTGAAGATAAAGCCCGTGAACTTTGGCTCCTCGGGGTTCACCACGCGTTCCTCGGCCAGCGTAGGACGGGGGGAGGGAGCAATCTCAACGAAACAATTCAAGAGTTCCTCAACACCAAAGTTGTTTAAGGCAGACCCAAAGAAAACAGGGGCCACACGGGCATCGAGGTAATCCTCGACATTGAAGGCATCATAGACGCCATCCACGAGTTCAAGGTCCTCACGTAATTTCTGAGCATCCGCTTCGCCCACATATTCATCAAGCGTCGAGCTATTGATGTCCACCTCAACTTTCTCCGTCACTTTCTGCTTATCGGGAGTAAACAAATTAAGGCCTTGCTCATAGATATTATACACACCCTTGAACTTCATGCCCTGGTTGATTGGCCACGATAACGGCCGCACCTTTATCTGCAGCTCTGTTTCAAGCTCGTCGAGCAAGTCGAAGGGATCCTTTCCCTCGCGGTCCATCTTATTAATGAATATGATTACAGGAGTCTTGCGCATTCGGCAGACGGTCATCAATTTGCGCGTCTGTGCCTCAACGCCTTTGGCTCCGTCAACTACGATGATACACGAATCAACAGCCGTCAGCGTGCGGAACGTGTCCTCAGCAAAGTCCTGGTGACCGGGGGTGTCGAGGATATTCACCTTATATCCGTTGTAGTCAAACTCCATAACGGACGTGGTGACCGATATTCCACGTTGCTTTTCAATCTCCATCCAGTCGCTGGTGGCCGACTTCTTAATCTTATTGCTCTTTACCGCACCTGCCACCTGTATCTGGCCTCCGAACAAGAGCAACTTCTCGGTCAGTGTGGTCTTACCTGCATCGGGGTGCGAGATGATGGCGAATGTGCGTCTTCTCGTTATTTCTTCGTTCATAATTCTAATTTTCCTTGTTTTTCTTTCTTATAGGCGTCGGCCAACAGTGCCAACAGATGTGAGATAGATGATACTGCCGCGAGGGTTTCCTTACCGATTTCGCGTTTCTGCAATCGCAATAACATCACGCCATACATGCAATTGAAGCAGGTTTCCAATTCACCGACCTGCTGTTCCTTCTCACTGCGGGCGCGCAACTCGATGATAAATGGCAGAGCCTTGTAATAGGCTGCCGAATAGAATGGTTGTTTGGAACTTTGCAGGAGCTGCTGGTGCAGGTCAACGAGCAATGCCAATGTGCTTTGATTTATTTGCAGATGGCCGCGCTCGATATGGCCCTCTTCGTGCATCATGCGAATAAGATTCTCGAACCACTCCACCTCTGCCTTCTCCTCCTCCGCCGGCAGTTTGAAGGCTGCCACATACTCCGTGCGAAGGCGATCCACGTCGCACCCCATAGCACGTATGGTATCCTCTATCTGCCACATATAAAGCAGATACTCACAAACATTTTGGTCCTTAAGTTGTCTTGCTATTTTCAATGTTATGGTTTACTTTTTCTTTCAATTAATATAATGCTCTTCCTCGCAGTGTGAAGTAGAAACCCAACAGGGATGCAACCATCACAACGACGCCGATTGTGCGGTTAAGCCATATTATGCGCTTGATGTCAAATCGGTTTCGCACCCGGTTAATGAAATAGGTCAAACCATACCACCATAGCAACGAACCGACTAATATGCCCAAATATCCGACACTTTGTTCCAGTGGATGACGAGGGACGACAAAAGCGAATCGAGCATACAATGCCACAAACAGAAATACAATTAATGGATTGCTTAATGTCACGATGAAGCCAGTCAAACCGTTTTGCATAAGACTGCCCCTCTTGCTTCCACTGGGATGGAGCGACCTGGTGGGGTCTGACCGATAAGTGAACAGGCCAAAAAGGAACAGCATTGCAGCTCCCGTAAGCTGAAGGGCATACATATTGCGGGGTTGCTCCACAAAGTCCATCACGAAACTCATACCCATGCCAGTTATCAGCGCATATAACAAGTCACTTACTGCGGCACCAACTCCGGTAACAAAACCGTACCATCGGCCTTTATTGAGGGTGCGCTTCACGGCAAGTACGCCAACAGGCCCCATTGGAGCGGATGCTACCACACCGATTATCAGCCCCTTAAAAGCAAGGTCTACGGTATCAACATGTTGTATCCACATCATAACTGCCCGCGAAGATACAATTTTTTCCTCACATAGACAACTATTAGCACGAGGTATTGCACAAATGACAAAAAAACATTAACTTTGCATTTGTTTTTTATAATCTATTCATTATTTTATAAGGAATGAAGGGCAAAAGAATATTTTTATTTGTCATCATGCTCATGACGATTTGCATTTCGGCAAACGCCAAAGAGGAAAAAGATAATCTTGACAAAAGCCTGTTAATCCCCAAAGTCATAGGGCTTATAAACACCCGCTACACCTACGACGACGAGGCAAATGTAAAACATAATGCCGACATTCGTCGCGTCCGCTTGGGCGTCAAGGGTCAACTACACGAGAAATTCGATTACTACATTCAGGCCGAACAGACACGGAACAAAGACAATATAAAAACATAATAATAACGATGAAAAAGAAGTATTTCACGATGTCGGCATTCGCTCTCATCATAGTAGCAGCACTGGGAATTACCAGCTGTGGCGACAACAAGAAGCAAGCAGGCAAAGACGGTCTGACCGGTGAGATTTCACTCTCTGGTGCTTTCGCCCTCTATCCCTTAGCCGTGCAGTGGGCCAACGATTTCCAAGCCCTGCACCCCGGTGTAACCATCGACGTCTCGGCAGGAGGCGCAGGCAAAGGCATCACCGATGCTCTGGCCCAAGTTGTCGATTTCGGCATGGTTAGCCGAGAGCTGGGTGAGGCCGAGATTGCCAATGGTGCGGTAGGCTTTGCTGTAGCTAAAGATGCCGTAGTCCCCACGATTAACGCCCAGAACCCTGTTTTGGCCGACTTGCAAAAGCACGGCATCACCCGCGACCAACTGATTGGTTTGTTCATCACCGGTAAGATTAAGACCTGGGGAGAGATTGTTGGCAACGGAAACAAGACCGCGGTTAGTGCCTACACGCGCAGTGATGCCTGCGGTGCTGCCGAAACATGGGCCCTCTACTTAGGAAAGAAGCAGGAAGACCTCTTAGGCACTGCCGTATTCGGCGACCCCGGACTTGCTGAAGCCGTACAGAAGGATGTAAATTCCATCGGCTTGAATAATATTGGTTTTGCCTACGACATAAAGACCGGCAAGCCTCATCCCGGACTGCTCATCGCTCCCATTGACGTAAACGAGAACGGTCAGATTGACCCCGAGGAGGATTTCTATGCCACGAAACAAGGAGTGGTTGAAGCCATCAAGGACGGACGCTACCCCTCTCCCCCAGCCCGCGACCTCTATTTCGTATCAAAGGGCATTCCCACAAACCCCGCAGTTGTTGAATTCCTGAAATACATTCTCACCGAAGGTCAGAGTGCAAACGAGGCTCAAGGCTATATTGCCATTCCTCAGGAGAAACTGGATGCCAACTTGAAGAAGCTGGGTATAAAGGAATAAAGATAAGGACAACGTGGGCTATAGACTTTTAAAAGATCGCGCCGCCGGCTACACGATGGCTATACTAACTATCAGCAGTTTGATGCTGGTGGTTGCTATGGCCATCGGTCTTTATATGAAATCCGCTCCCATCCTTCAGGAACATTCCCTTTGGGAACTGCTTTCGGCAAGCGAATGGAAACCCATGAAGAACCAGTTTGGATTCTTCCCCTTCCTCATGGGAACGCTCTGGGTTTCAGGCTTGGCACTTCTCATTGCCATACCCATATCGCTGCTTACGGCCATATACCTTACGGAATATTCCCATAGCATAGTGCGCCGTTTCGTATTCCCCTTCCTCGACATCCTTGCAGGCTTGCCTTCCGTAATCTACGGTGTATGGGGAATGTTGCTGATTGTGCCATGGGTTGCCAATGTGGCTGCTCCATGGGTTGGACGAAACACTACTGGATATACGGTATTAGCCTGCGGCATCGTACTCGGCGTAACCATCATCCCATTACTCGTAAGCCTGTTTATCGAAATATTCAGCAATGTCTCACACGAATTACGCGAGGCCACCCTTGCCCTTGGCGCCACCAAATGGCAAACGGCCAAGAACGTCGTAATACGCAAGACAGCACCTGGAATCATTGCGGCCATCGTATTGGCAGCCAGCCGTGTCATGGGTGAGACCATCGCAGTCATCATGGTTTGCGGTAATTTGGCCATCGCACCAAATTCGTTGCTGGATGCCTGTTATCCCATACCGGCCTTGATTGCCAACAACTATGGCGAAATGCTGTCTCTCCCTCTGTACGAAAGCGCGTTGATGTTTGCAGCGTTCATCCTGTTCTTCGTGGTACTTGTGTTCAACCTGTTCTCACGACTGATATTAAAGAAAGTAAAGGAATAAGGAGTGTGTGATATGAAACGGAGTATTATTGAAGAAGGATTTTTCAAGGTTCTGATGTATGCTGCCATTTCGCTGGTCATATTCTTTGTTGCCAGCGTTGTGCTCTCTGTGTTCAAGCGTGGTATTCCCTTGCTGTCATGGGAGATGGTATCTTCGCTGCCTGGCGGAGGCTTCTATATCGGCGGAGGCGGTGGATTCCTCAATGCCATTATGGGTTCGTTTTACATCGTTGGTGGAGCAACCATCATGGGCCTCATCATTTCCATTCCCGTTGTCTTCTTTCTCAACGTCTACCTGAAGCCGGGCTCGCGGTTCGGCTCTATTGCCCGTTTGGCTTATGATGTGCTCTTCGGCATCCCGTCAATCGTATATGGTGCATTCGGTTTTACCATAATGATTTACTTCGGACTGCGCGCCTCGCTGCTTGGCGGTACGATAGTGGTAACGCTCTTAATCATCCCCATCTTCATTCGTTCGATGGACGAAGTGGCAAAAACCATCCCCTCTGAACTGTTAGAGGCCAGCTACAGCCTGGGTGCCACGCGACTGGAGACCATTGGAATCGTCGTCCGCCAGATTGCACCCGCTATTGCCACCGCAACCCTGCTCAGTATCGGACGTGCTATAGGCGACGCTGCCGGTGTGATGTTCACCGCAGGTTTCTCCGACCGCATACCGACAAGCCTCACGCAACAGACCGCCACGCTGCCGCTCAGTGTATATTTCCAATTGCAGTCGCCCTCGCTCGACGTACAAGACCGCGCCTATGCCGCAGCGGTTGTGCTCACGCTGATTGTACTGGTACTGAGCATCAGCGGCCGCATCATCATGAATCGTTTTTCCCGCAATAAGATACAATAGTAACAATATATGAAACTATTCCAACGCTCATCCAAGACGAAACAAGGAACGACCTTCGTCGTAGACCATAAATTCCCCCATCCCGAGAATCTGCGTCTGAGTACTCATGCACTTAGCGTATACATCGGGGGCAACCAGATTTTGAAATTTGTGAACGCCGAGATTCCCAAGAACAAGATTACCTGTATCATTGGTCCATCGGGATGTGGCAAGACAACGCTGTTACGCACGTTTAACCGTTTGGTTGACTCCATAGAAGGAGTTAAGCTGGAAGGCGTCGTGATGCTGGGCGACCACAATATCGTAACTGCAAGTGCCAACGAACTGACAGAGATTCGTCGCGTAATCGGCCTCGTTCCGCAACGCCCCTGTCCCCTGCCGATGAGCATATATGACAACATTGCCTATGGTTGCCGCATACATGGCATTACGGGCCGCAAGAAGTTGGATGCTATCGTAGAACACTACCTGCGTGCCGTAGGCCTGTGGGATGAAGTTAGCGACCGCCTCCACACTCCGGCAAGCAAGCTGTCCGGCGGACAGCAGCAGCGCCTGTGCCTGGCTCGCAGTCTGGCCATAGAGCCCAGCTATCTGTTAGCCGACGAGAGCACCAGTGCCCTCGACCCCATCAGTAGCCGAACCATCGAGGAGCTGTTCGTAAGCCTAAAGAAAGACTATAGCATCGTGATGGTCACTCACACGCTGCGCCAGGCAAAGCGCATTGCCGACCACGTTATCTTCATGTATCTGGGTGAGGTTATCGAAGAAGGCGACGCCGAACAAGTCTTTAAAAACCCCAAACACGAACTGACCAAGCGCTATCTCGAAGGCGGATTTAGCTAAATCCTCCGGACGACATTACGCTAATTCTTGTATTATTTTAATTTTGTCTCAAATCACAACATTTAATAACATAAAAACTAACACTATGAACGACATTAAGGTTCTGAATCATGCAGCCGACAACATTCGAATCCTGGCTGCAAGTGCTGTAGAAAAAGCAAAGAGCGGTCACCCCGGCGGCGCCATGGGTGGTGCAGACTTCATCAATGTACTGTACAGCGAGTACCTGAAGTACGACCCCGAGTGCCCGACTTGGGTAGGTCGCGACCGTTTCTATCTCGACCCGGGTCACATGGCTCCCATGCTCTATAGCCAGCTGTGCCTGATTGGCAAATACAGCCTCGACGAGTTGGCCAACCTGCGCCAGTGGGGCTCTCCCACCACCGGTCACCCCGAATTCGACCCCACTCGCGGCGTTGAAAACACAAGCGGTCCGCTCGGACAGGGTCATGCCTTCGCCGTAGGTGCTGCCATCGCTGCCAAGTTCTTGGCTGCCCACACTGGCAACCCCACATTCGAGAAGGAGACCATCTACGCCTACATCTCTGACGGCGGTGTGCAGGAGGAGATTTCACAAGGTGCTGCCCGCATTGCAGGAACACTGGGCCTCGACAACCTCATCATGTTCTACGACTCGAACGACATCCAGCTGTCCACCGAGACCCGTGAGGTTATGAACGAAGACACAGCCGCCAAGTATCGCGCACTGGGTTGGGACGTTCAGGAAATCAACGGTAATGATGCAGCCCAAATCCGCACGGCCATCGAAAAGGCAAAGGCCGTCAAGGGAAAGCCCGCCCTCATCATCGGTAAATGTATCATGGGTAAGGGTGCCCTGAAGGAAGACGGTTCGAGCTACGAGCGCAACTGCAAGACCCACGGTGCCCCTCTCGGCGGCGATGCCTTCAAGAACACCATCAAGAACCTGGGCGGCGATCCCGAGAATCCATTCCAGATTTTCGACGACGTTAAGGAAATGTATGACCGCCGTGCCGAGGAACTGAGGAAACTGGCAGCCGAGCGCCACGCCGAAGAAAAGGCTTGGGCCGAGGCTAATCCCGAGAAGGCACAACAGCTGGACGACTGGTTCAGCAACAAGGCTCCGAAGATTGACTGGAGCAAGTGCGTACAAAAGGACAACGACGCAACACGTAGTGCCAGTGCAGCCTGTCTGGGTGTACTCGCAGAGCAGGTTCCCAACATGATTTGCGCCAGCGCCGACCTGTCGAACTCCGATAAGACCGACGGCTTCCTGAAGAAGACCCATGCGTTCCAGCCCAACGACTTCACCGGAGCATTCTTCCAGGCCGGAGTGGCCGAGCTCACGATGGCTTGCTGCTGCATCGGTATGGCCCTGCATGGCGGTGTCATTCCCGCCTGCGGCACGTTCTTCGTATTCTCCGACTACATGAAACCCGCCGTTCGCATGGCAGCCCTCATGGAACTTCCCGTGAAGTTCATCTGGACACACGATGCCTTCCGCGTTGGTGAAGACGGCCCAACCCATGAGCCCGTTGAACAGGAAGCACAGATTCGTCTGATGGAGAAGCTCAAGAACCACCACGGCCAGAACTCTTGCCTTGTATTGCGTCCCGCCGACGCCAAGGAGACGACCGTTGCCTGGGCTATGGCTATGGAGAACACCAAGACTCCTACGGCGCTCATCCTCAGCCGCCAGAATATCAACAACCTGCCCGAAGGCAACGACTACGAGCAGGCTCGCAAGGGTGGCTACATCGTTGCTGGCTCTGATGCCAACCCCGACGTGGTGCTCGTTGCAACAGGTTCCGAGGTTTCAACCCTGGTGGCCGGTGCCGAGCTGCTGCGCAAGGATGGTGTGAAGGTTCGCATCGTCAGCGTGCCCTCCGAAGGTGTCTTCCGCTGCCAGCCCGCTGCCTACCAGCAGAGTGTTGTGCCCACGGGTGCTAAGGTATTTGGCATGACAGCCGGTCTGCCCGTCAATCTCCAAGGCTTCCTCATCGGCGCAGCTCCCGAGAGCAAGGTATGGGGTCTGGAGAGCTTCGGTTTCTCTGCACCCTACAAAGTGCTTGACGAGAAGCTGGGCTACACGGCAGAAAATGTCTACAAGCAAGTAAAGAGCATTCTTTAATACCATATTATATAAGACCCACCTCACGCTTCATGAGGTGGGTCTTTTTTACTTTTTCCAATCGATGAAGAAACTCATTGCCCTTGTCGCACTATTGCTGACGGTTCAATTCATCATCGCACAGCGCAAAACCAAGCTTGACGATGACTGGCGATTCCACTACGGACCGGCCGAAGCCTCAACGCCCGACTATGACGACGCCCAGTGGCGCCGCCTCAGCCTGCCCCACGACTGGAGCGTGGAAACCGAAGCCGCGACGGCTGCCAGCGGAACGGTAGTCGGCCCATTCTCAACCAATAGCATCGGCAACTATCAGACAGGGTTCACCGTCGACGGCGAAGGCTGGTACCGCAAAAGAATTGAGCTCGGGGAGGCCGACCTTGAACAAAGAATTTCGCTTTACTTCGAAGGGGCATACAACCATGCAAAGGTTTGGGTCAATGGGAATCCTGTCTGCGAGAACATCTACGGCTACCACAGTTTCCGCTCCGACATCACGCCATATTGCCATGCCGGGAGCAACACGATTGCCGTACGGGTGACCAACACGGGAAACAACACGCGCTGGTATGCGGGCAGCGGCATCTATCGCCACGTCTGGCTCATTCGCACTCCCGTGGTCCACCTCGATGAGTGGGACATCTTCATTAATGCGAATCCGAAGGGCAAGTCCGTCGACGTGCAGTTGACGGCATACAACGACACCGGTGTATCGAAAGACTGTTCGATTAGCGTCGACATCCTCGACCAACAAGGGCGCAGCGTTGGGCAAACCACAAGCAAGGTCAACATCGGAGGCCATAAGAGCCAACCGATGTCCGTAAGTTGCCAGCTATCCAGCGTCAACACGTGGAGCCCCGAATCGCCCTATCGCTACACCGCAGTCATCCGCCTGACGAACGACACTGATGGCCATACCGACATCATAAGAAAACACTTCGGCATACGTTCACTCCACTTTTCAGCCCCTCAGGGCTTCCTGCTAAACGGCAAGCCCACCCTACTCCGAGGGGGATGCTTGCACCACGACAACGGACTGCTGGGAGCGGCAGCCTTCGACCAGGCCGAGGAGCGCAAGCTAAAGCTACTGAAGGACAACGGCTTCAATGCCGTGCGTTGCTCCCACAACATCCCGTCCGAACACTTCCTTGACGTTTGCGACAGCTTAGGCCTGATGGTTATCGACGAGGCCTTCGACCAGTGGCTGCGCAAGAAGAATCCCGATGACTACCATAACTATTTCGCCGAGCACTCGATAAGCGACATACAGACCATGGTGAGGCGCGACAGGAACCACCCGAGCATCATCATGTGGAGCATTGGCAATGAAATTCCCGGGCGCATAGAACCCACAGGGCTGAAGGTCGCCGAGGACCTGCGCAATGCCGTTCTCCAACTCGACACCACCCGCCCCGTCACAGCCGCCATATGCAGTTGGGACGAAGGCGACCAGTGGAACGCGAGGTCACAAAAGTGGGACATTCAGGACAGTCTGGCTTTCCTCAGCCTCGACGTTGGCGGCTATAACTATCTCTTTGACAAATACGAACACGACCACGCCACCCACCCCAACCGCATCATGTGCGGCATGGAGAGCTTCCCCAAGCAGGCTTCGGAAAACTGGAACATGGTGGAACGCCATCCCTATGTTATCGGCGACTTTGTGTGGACGGCGATGGACTACCTCGGCGAAGCCGGCATCGGCAGTGCATCCATCCGCTCGAGCGGCAACCAGTCGATGTTCCAGCAATGGCCCTGGTATAACGGATGGTGTGGCGACATCGACCTCATTGGACAAAAGAAACCCCAAAGCTATTACCGCGACGTGGTTTGGCGCCGCTCCCCTGTCACCATGGGAGTCGAAAGGCCAATCCCCGCGGGGCATCACCAAAGCATCTCACTATGGGGATGGCAACTGGAGGAACAGAGTTGGACCTTCCCCGACCTGGACAAAGGCGCCGTCATGACGGTCAACGTCTATAGCCGTGCCCCCATGGTCCGCCTCTACCTCAATGGGAAATCCATTGGCGACAAGGCTACGAGCACAACCTACTGGGCCGGCTTCTCCGTCGCGTATGAAAGCGGACAACTGCGTGCCGTGAACCTTGACAAGAATGGCAACGAAATCGAAGGCGAGGACTTCGTGCTGCAAACGACCGGCCCAGCCGTGGGCTATCGCGCACTGTACGACAAGAACACCATCGCCGCAACAACCGACGACCTGGTGTACGTCACCATCGAGCTGGTGGATGCCGAGGGCCGTGTCGTCACCAGCGACAACACCACCCGACTGCACATCAAGAATGCCGGCTGTGGCCAACTCATCGCAACGGGCAACGCCTCGCCCAACGACATGGCCAGCTTCCGCTCCCCCACGCCCGCCGTCTTCCGCGGCCGCGCGTTGGCCATCGTCAGGGGCAACGGAAACCCGGGCCCAGTCAGCTTAGACATCGACATGATAAACGAGAAACCATAACATAAAACTAATATTCTATGAAGACAAAGACTATTGGGCTGGCCAGCGACCACGCCGGTTATGCCCTCAAGCAATTCGTGAAACAGTACCTCGAAGAGAAAGGACTTGAGTACAAGGACTACGGGACCTACAATGAGGAAAGTTGCGACTACAGCGACTTCGGTCATGCTCTGGCCCGCGGCATCGAGCAGGGCGAAGTGTATCCCGGCATAGCCATCTGCGGCAGTGGCGAGGGCATAGCCATGACGCTCAACAAGCACCAGACCATCAGGGCCGGCCTATGCTGGATACCCGAGATTGCTCACCTCATCCGCCAGCACAACGACGCCAACGTGCTCGTGATGCCCGGTCGTTTCATCGACACCGACATGGCGCGCAAGATAATGGATGAGTACTTCGCCACCGAATTCGAGGGCGGCCGCCACCAGAATCGCATTGACAAGATGGCGATTAAGTGAGTGCAGAACCAAGCTTGCTTGAGTTATGCCGAACGTCAGCCATCTCGCCGACAGGCAAGATGCCGGTTAAGTGAGCGAAATGGAGGCTTGCCTACATTTCCGAGCGTGAGGCTTCTCGGCACAGCCAAGATGGCGATTAAGTGAGCGCAGAACCAAGCTTGCTTGAGTTATGCCGAACGTCAGCCATCTCGCCGACAGGCAAGATGCCGATTAAGTGAGCGAAATGGAGGCTTGCCTACATTTCCGAGCGTGAGGCATCTCGGCACAGCCAAGATGGCGATTAAGTGAGTGCAGAACCAAGCTTGCTTGAGTTATGCCGAACGTCAGCCATCTCGCCGACAGGCAAGATGCCGGTTAAATAGTAAACCCACTGACGTTATTATGTTTAATAGCGACTAAATTATATCTTTCTTGGCAAAATATATTAATATTTGACAAAAAAGATATAATTTTGTAGCGGCAACAGTGGTATGACAGCGACACAAGCTATATTAAACTATGCAGTGGCACAGGATGGTCCCTTCCATAAGAAAGACCTACTGCGTGAAGTTACCCGCCAGCAGACGGGTATCAAGGGCAGTGCGCTAACCCTTCAGATTAGCCGGATGATTACATCTGGATTACTATGCAGGGTTGGTCGCGGTATGTACGTACTAGCTCATGATAGCCTGCCAGAATACGTATATCAGCCGTCTGAGACGGAGAAAGACATCTATTTCAGGCTAAAGCAGAAGTTTCCATTTCTTGACTTTTGTATTTGGAGTCCACGTGTGCTTGCCTCGTTCATGCTCCATGTGCCAGACATTGGATATGTTTTCGTGGATGTGGAGAAAGACGGCATGGATACCGTATTCCACGCCTTGCAGGAGATGGAACTTGGCAGAAACATCCTATTGTCGCCGTCACCCATAGACTGTGACCGATATCTGACGGGGACAGATTCCATCGTTGTGCGACAACTGATAGGACAGTCGCCATTGACCATCGTGGACGGCTGCCAAGTACCGCGTATAGAGAAAATCCTTGTGGATGCCATTGGTGACAACGAACTTCTTTTCGCCAGCGGAACCGAAATATATAATATATATGAGTATGCGCGTGAGAGGTGTCATGTCAACATGAGCAAACTACTAAGGTACGCCTCCCGCCGTAACAGGAAAGGGAAAGTTGAACATATCATTTACACGATAGACCATGATCAATCCCAAGAGTAGAAGCCTTGAGTGGATAACCAAAGCTGCTCGTCAAATAAGCGTACACGATATAGCATTGGTAGAAAAGACCATCCGTGCCTTTTCGTTGCTTGAAGCACTGGCTCGCTCGGGCTGTCCTTTTATCTTCAAGGGCGGCAGTTCGCTGATGCTCCACCTGAACACCAGCAAACGATTGTCAATAGACATTGACATCATCTGTCCCCCAGGAACCATTATAGAGGAATATCTCAGCCAGTATGCTGAAGAATACGGCTTTGGCAAAGTGGAACTCGTAGAGCGCGTCTCGCGCACAGATGTACCAAAGCAACACGCCAAGTTCTACTACGAGGTGAGCTATCCAGGTAAGGGAGGACAGGACAAGATACTGCTTGATGTGCTCTTCGAGGAAACACACTATTCCCAGATTGTGCCACTACCCATACAGAGTCCGTTGCTGATAACTGACGAGCCACTTGTCACGGTTTGTCTGCCGAGCCATCAAGATTTGCTGGGCGACAAACTGACAGCTTTCGCTCCACACACGACGGGCATTCCGTTCTTCAAAGGCCAAAAGATGTGTACGATGGAGATTATCAAGCAGCTATTTGACATAGCCTCGTTGTTCGACATCACGGATAACCTCTCCGTCACTCGCCAGACCTTTCTGAAGTTTGCCAAGGTGGAGTTACAATATCGTAACCTACCATCAGATGACATTCAACAGGTGCTTGATGACATCTACCAGACGTCCATCACCATCTGTATGCGCGGTGGGGAGAAGCCAGAGGAATACAAACTCCTACAAGATGGTATTAGTCGCATTGGCAATTTCATTCACAGCGAGAAGTACACCTTGGATTCTGCCATCATCAATGCAGCCAAAGTGGCTTATCTCAGCCGACTTCTGGAGAAAGGAATTAACGAGATACGACACTATACACCAAACGATATCGGTGAGTTAGCATCACAGAACCTTCAACTCCCCATGCCCACCAAACTCAACAAACTTAAAAAGACACATCCCGAGGCTTTCTTTTACCTAATTGAAATACAACTGATTGGATAGGCTGTAATCGTTTGACGGAACCTGCACGAGCTGTTAAGCGATGCTTGCTGGTACATTTAAGTAAAAGCAAACCCACTGACCATTAGCATAACTGCTGGAATCAGTGGGTTTACCTTATTTATTGCCGACCTTTATAAGATGCTTATTACTCCTGGAGCCAAGGAACTCCATAGTTTGGCTCCATATCGTCTGCTACATAAGAATAATCTGGTGGTAAAATAGCTTTTGCGTCGGATGCTTACCACATGACTTTTCCCAACGTGCAATGGCTGGAAGATTCCACACATCTGTCATTTGCTTATTGCCATTCAGCTGTTTCATCAGCTCATAGTTATAGTAGTGAGGAATCATTCTAAAAGAGAAGCTTTTAGTCGTTTCAACACGGGGAATATGTGATTATCTGGCTTCTCATACTCTTCATAATGTCTTTCTTCATCTTTCCAAAGATAGTCTAACACTTCTTTGATGGCTAATCGTTCTCCATCTGTCATTAGTTGCTCGACGATGAACTCTGTCTTGTCGAAACCAGCCTCCGTAATCCACGGATTGTCTTTCAGTAGATTATCTTTGGCCTCTTCAGAATTATTCCCATAAGCACGGCCAAGCACTTGGCAGTTTTCCACCTCGACGTCCTCGTTGGGCGCGATGGTGCAACCCTCTGCTGTGTAGATTATATATTCTGCCATAATCAAAGTATTAACGTTGACACTGAGTGCTTTAATTATTTCTCCCAGTTCGTCCAATAACTATTAGAGTTGTCTTCAACCGTATGAGTTTTGAGTTCTTTTATGTCTATCTCAGGATGAGAGGCTATCAAACAATCATCAGAGCAATATGTTTCTATGCCTTCGTAAACCCAGCCTGCGTCCATTAACTTCCCACACCTCTCGCAAGTCCTCACACAATCCACATCTTCTGCACAAATGACATCATCCAGCACACCTTTCCTGCGAAGAGAATCTGCAAAACGGAGGGCAAGGATGGATTCAGGAGTTCCTGATGATTCATTGCCTTGATTAGCGGACCATTTATATTCATCACTATACAGAACTAAATCTTTTTATAAACACCATGTCCTCTAAAGGCTATGAATCCTTTGTCACGAAGAAATTGCAATTGCTGACGGATTTTGTCAGGAATGTGATTGTTGCTTGGATATTTCAGCTGCAATTCGTCAATGAATGAGTACATCTGATCAAGCGTAAAGGTCTCGTCAAGACGCTCTAAAAGATGCAATATATCCATCAGCCAACCACGACCTTCGACCGACTTTGTTTGTAGGTTGTAAACCCGTTGATATTGAGCAACCACATCGGGAATCGGGCGAACCACTCCATTTATGATAATTGGTATCTTTGCGGTTGCGGGTATTTTATTCATTTGTATTACGCATCCTTCCCATCCAGCTCTTTCTGCTGTACTTTTTAAAGCAGCACGTTTCCTGATGACAGAAGGCGTGAAGAAACATTTAGGCACAATAACCAGGTTGTTGACTTCATAGCGGTTATAGTGCATGAAAAAGAAACTTGGATTGTCTAGTGATGTAATCCTGCTAATCATTGTTCGATAGACACCGTCTTGAACCGAAGTTTGGAATTTTTCACTATCAGATTTCATGCTTTTTAGCTCATATTGCGCCTTACATTTCTCGCAAACGTAGTCTTTAACGGGTGCATTGGCTTCTGCGCGACGAATAGATACTTCACCACAGATAGGGCAATACAAGTTACGTGCCAACCAATCCTCTGTCAGCACGCGAGCTATCTGGCTTGGATTTTTATATCCTTCTGCCAACGAAGTGTCAAATCTCAAATTCATAAGTCCCTGTCCCTTAAGTCAATCTCGTCAACTGCCAGATGTTGTCCCAAAAGGTAATATATGCTGTTTCTCTGATATTCAAGAACATCATATACAAACCCCTCAAGGTGATCTTCGTATTTTTCAATAGTTTTATCTGATAGTTTGACTATCTCAACCAGACCTATGTCCTTCCGTTAGACTGCTAACGTCCACATAATTCCCAGTTTATTTCAACAGTTTTCTGCATCCATCATCTTCTAATATCTTCATCTGCTGAATAGCGATTTGATTCAGTTTAATAAGCCGTTCCGACTGCAGAAGCCCGTCGTTAATAAGCACAGCATTGATGTTCTCCATATTTGCCAGACAGATCAATTCGTTAATGGAGGCATAGTCACGGATATTTCCTTTCAGTTCAGGATGGGCTTCGCGCCATTGTTTAGCCGTCTGTCCGAACATAGCCACATTGAGCACGTCCGCTTCCTCTGCATAGATGATGCTGGCCTGTGCCGCCGTCACCTCTTCTGGAATCAGGTTCTGCTTGATGGCATCCGTATGAATGCGGTAGTTGATTTTCGACAGTTCACGCTTCGCTGTCCATCCAAGCTGTTTCTGTTCATCATCCTTCAGACGTTGGAACTCTTTGATAAGATACACCTTGAACTCTGGGCTTATCCACATGGCAAACTCAAAGGCAATGTCTTTGTGGGCGTAGGTTCCACCGTATCGTCCAGCCTTCGAGATGATTCCAATGGCATTGGTTTTCTCCGTCCACTCTTTAGCACTGAGACGGAAACGGTTCAGCCCTGCCTGAGATTTAATTATGTCGAATTCGGCACAATTAAAATTCGGATTCATCAACCGCTCCCATATTCCAAGGAACTCTATGGTATTGCGGTTGCGCAGCCAATTGGAGAAGAAAAACTCACCATCTTTCGCCTTCAGCATGTCTGTCAGGCTGATGTAGTCATCTTTATTCTGCTTAATGACCGTTATCTGCGTATTCTGCACGAATATCTTTGCCATCGCCTTCAATTCTGATATTATCTTATTACAACGCTATTAATTATAGTATGGTACAAAGATATCAAAAATCCTTGAAAGAAACGATTATTATTACGACTAATGGCGAATTTCGTTGCGGGGCTGGGCGATGAGGGGGACGGGGACGGGCTTGTCCGACACGGGTCGGACAAGGGAGACAATGCGTTGGCAGAGCCTTGACAATGCGTCGATGCGCTTGTCCGACCCTTGTGAGACAAGCGCTACCCTACTATGGGCGCGTCCCGCCCACACAAGAAAACGGCGCGGCTGCGGCATGGATGTGATGCAGCAGCCGCATGGCCGGGGCGCTTTATTGGGATGAGGGAGGTTAGTGCGGGGCGAGGGCGACGGTGAGGTTGCGCTGGAGCTGGGCGCTGCTGCTGGCGCCGACGAGGACGCTGGTGACGCCGGGCTGGCGCAGTATCCACGAGAGGGCATACTCGGCAAGGGTGCGGCCCTCGGCCTGGGCTTCGGCGGCGTACTGGCGGATGCGGGCAAGAAGGTCGGGGGTGAGCATGTCGGGGCGCAAAAAGCGGCCCTTGGACATGCGCGAGCCTTCGGGTATGCCGTTGAGGTAGCGGTCGGTGAGCAGTCCTTGTGCCAGGGGCGAGAAGGAGATGAAGCCGACGCCCTCCTGGCGGCAGAGGCTGAGAATGCCTTCGTCGATTGGCGCACGGTCGAGCAGGTTGATGCGCCCCTGGTAGATGAGGCAGGGGACGTCGCGCTCGCGCAGATAGCGGAAGGCGAAGCGGGTGGCCTCGAGGGGCCAGCGGCTGATGCCGACGTAGAGCGCCTTGCCCGAGCGCACGATGTCGACGAGGGCCTGGAGGGTCTCCTCGAGCGGTGTCTCGGGGTCGTAGCGATGGCTGTAGAAGAGGTCGACGTAGTCGAGCTGCATGCGCTGGAGCGACTGGTCGAGCGAGGCCATGAGGTACTTGCGCGAGCCCCAGTTGCCGTAAGGGCCGGGCCACATGTCGTAGCCGGCCTTGGTGGCGATGAACATCTCGTCGCGGTAGGGCTGGAAGTCTTCCTCCATGAGCCGGCCGAAGGTCAGCTCGGCGGAACCGTATGGGGGGCCGTAGTTGTTGGCCAGGTCGAAGTGGGTGATGCCGTTGTCGAAGGCATAGCGCATGATTTCGCGGCAACGGGAGAAATCGTCTTCGGCACCAAAGTTATGCCACATGCCCAGGGAGACCTTGGGCAGAAGGACGCCCGAGCGCCCGCAACGTTCATACTGCAGCACGTCGTAGCGGTTGGGGGCAGCAACGTAGTTTTCCATGGTTATTGGGTTTGAATTAGGTAGGTGGCGACGCTGAGCGGCGGCAGGTCGACGCGGAGGGTATCGCCATGGTATTGCGTGACGTCGGGCGACAGCATCGCGCGGCGCGTGGTGACGTATCGCTTCACCTCATGTTTGGCGTTGGGAAAGGCCGAGAGCAGGTATTCGGCCGTGGAAGGCTCGTGGGTGGCGTTGAGGCACACGATAACGAGCTGCCTGCCGTCGGGCGACAGGGCGCAGAGCGTCTGGCGGTCGTCGACATCGAGGAACGTATAGCCCTGGCGGATGAAGCGCGTGACGTGCTGGCGGACGTAGAAATTGGGTATGCGCTCGAAGGTCTGCGCCGACCAGCTCGTGCGCACGAGGTTCCACTGGTCGGTGAACTCCTCGGCATACTGCCAGTCGACCCAAGCGACGGGCTGGAGGTAGCGCATGTCATCGAACAGGCGCTGCAGCATGCGCAGGTTGCCGTGAAGGCCGCGCCCGCCATCGCCGCTCTCGCTCATCCACAGACGCAGGCCTCGGCGGCGCACCTCGTCCCTCAGGGCCACGCGCTCCTCGTCCGTAGCCTTATAGGTGTGCACGTTCCACTGCCCCAGGAGGCGCGTGGCGTCGCCATAGACCTGAAGGTCGGTCAGCGAGGCCTTGGTGGCCGTTTCGTCGGACGCCGACAAGACGGTCTTGAGGCCCGATGCCTGAAGCATGGGATGGAGAACGCGAAGGAGGGCCACCTGCGAGGCGGGGTCGAAGTGGCAGCCTTCCTGACTGCCGCTGCGGTTCCAATAGGCGGTGAAGGGCTCGTTGAAGGGTTCGAGCGTGCGGAACTCGATGCCGTACGCGTCGCGGAAATGGCGACAGACGTCGATGAGATAGCGCGAGAAGTCGGCATATCGCTCGGGAGCCAGATTGTCGTGATTGGGGTCGGTGTGGCCTGCACAGCAGCCACTTATCGTCATCCACCAAGGGGGCGTGTTGCTGAACGCCTCGAAAATGGCGTCGGGGCGCGCCTGGCGGATGCGCAGCATCACCTTCACCTGTGCGCTGTCGGCCTGCCAGTCGTAGGGTGAATCGGGATAGGGCTTGAAACCGGCCATTTCGGCACGGGCGCCCTTCCCCGTGGGCGGCTTTGCCATGTGGTGTTCCTCGCAGTGGCGCCACTGGGGGTCGTCGCCGCCGGGAATGTTGTAGCGGAAGATGTTGTAGTTGAGGCCCTCGGGGCTCGTGAGCCACGCGACGAGGGTGTCGATGCGCTCGTCGGTCCATCGGCCACACATGTTGGCCCACCAGCAAAGGCTTACGCCCCACCCTTCGAGGGTCTGGTTGCGACGTTGCGAGTCGATGACAATGGGATTGGCAGCCGCGAGCGAAACGGCACTCAGCAAGAGCAAAAGGGAAATGAATGTCTTTTTCATAGGCTAAGGTCGATGGTGCCACCCTGCCACTCCACAAATGGTTCCTCGACAAACGACGTGCCGTTGCGCTGCATCGCGTGGTGGGAAACATAGCGCCCGTGCTCGTCGAGCTCGACGACAGCCATATCCTCGCACCGGCCATCGGGAAGCACAAGGTGGTGACATCCTATTAGACGCGTTTTCATCGGCTTGGTTTAATGACGCGCCGCTGGGGGCGAGCCGGCAGCACGACCTTTCGCTTCTGAACCACCTCAAACTTCTTCTCGCCCTGCTGGGTCTGGCGCAACTGGCCGGGCGACAAGCGCTCCGTGTGGACCTTGTCCGTAACGGGCACCGTGTCGACGAGAACCATGCTGTCGGGCTCTGCCACAGGCACGGTGTCGACTTCGAGACTATGGTAGCGCAGGAGAACCGGCTTGCGGATAACCCACAGGCGGAAGGCTTCGTCCTTGCCCTCGTCGAAGGAATAGTAGAAAGTGCAGGTCAGCGACTTAATCTTGTGCTTCTTGTCCACCTGGGCAGGCAGGATGTTGAGCGTTGCATCATAGTCGCCATTAACCATCACCGTATTGGAGACGGTGGAATCGTTGTCGTAGAGCACCTGAAGCTGGATGTAGGCCTCGCGCTGGTTGTCCTGGACGACAAAGCGGTTGCCGCAACGGAACATGAAATAGTCGCCAGTGAGGAACGACGTGTCGGCCGGAATGACCAGGCTGTAGAGGTTATCCTCGCGATTGCCGTGCACGAACAGGATGTCGCGCCCCTGCCAGATGTTGGCCGTGTCGCCCTCGGCCGTGAAGCGCGAGAACTTGTCTTCCTCGGGGATATTGAGGCCAGCCTCGGTGGAAGTTCGCTCGAGGCGGGCATCGATGCGCTTATACATCTTGTGGAGGTGGTCGGCGTGTCCCGAATACCACACCATGGAGGTATCGAACTGTTCCTCGCTGATGTGGTGCTTCTCGAACACCTTCTGGACGTAGAGGTAACGGTTGGCCTCCACGTCGCCGCCCTGCGCCTCGGCCATGCCCTGGGCCAGATGGTAGTCGTAAAGCACACGCTCCATCTTACCCTCCGGGATAACGTGCGACGGCAGCTCGACCGAGCAGGACGTTATGATAAGAAAGAGAATAAAAAGGAGAGGCGCGGGCTTCATTTCTCCATCGTTAAGCGTTTATTATAGAACAACAGCAGCGCAATGATGCCACAGGATATGGCAGCATCGGCAAAATTAAATATCGGGCTGAAGAATATGAAATGGTTGCCACCGCAATAGGGCATCCACGCTGGCCAGTTCCACTCGACAAGGGGGAAGTAGAACATGTCGACCACGAGGCCGTGGAACAACGTCCCGTAGCCGGAGCCGAAGGGCACGAACTCGGCCACCATCGGCGCAGGGGGATTGTTGAATATCAGGCCGTAGAAAACGCAGTCGATGATGTTCCCGGCCGCACCAGCCACGATGAGCGACAGACAAACAAGGTAGCCCCAAGGTATGCCTCGACGGATGGCGCGCACCATATACACAGCGATGAGCGCCACGAAGACGATACGGAACGAAGTAAGCAGCAGCTTGTCGAAAAGCTCCCAGCCAAAGGCCATCCCGTTGTTCTCGGTGAATAGCAGGTAGAACCAGTCTGTCACGCGAATGCTCTGATGGAGATACATTCCCGTCTTCACGGCCACCTTGATGGCCTGGTCAATCACTATAACACACAAAAAGAGCAGGAGAGCCACATAAAGCTGCGATTTCTTCCTCTTACTCATACGCTACCCTTCTCCGTTTATCTTCTGTTTTGCTTTGCTTCGATACTCAAAGTGGCATGGGGAACTGCACGAAGGCGCTCCTTGGGAATCAGCTTGCCCGTCTCGCGGCAGATGCCGTACGTCTTGTTGTCGATGCGCACGAGGGCTGCCTGAAGGCCCTGAATAAACTTCTGAGCACGAGCAGCCAGCTGGATGAGCTGGGCTTTGCTTTGTGCCTCACTACCCTCTTCCAAGGCGTGGAACGTGGGCGACGTGTCGTCGACACCATTCTCGTTGCCCTTCGACAACTCGTCCATAACCTTCTTGTAGTCGCGCTTGGTCAACTCTAACTTCTCGAGGATGATAGCACGAAACTCTTCCAACTCCTCATCGCTGTATCGTGTTTTTTCTTCCATGGTTTAAGTAAAAAACGATATGAGTTTAACGTTTGATATTAATATTTACTTTGAAGTTTTCGAAATCGAGTGTGGTGGGATTATCTACCGTATCGGTCAGCGTCAGGCTGTTGGCGAGCACCTGAGCCGAGATGTAGTCGCGGAACTGCTCAACGGCCGTGTCGGTGTGCTCGTTGTGCTCCAGCTGAATGTCGATACGGTCAGTTATCTCAAAGCCACTCTCCTTACGGAGATTCTGGATGCGCTTAACGAGTTCGCGAGCCACGCCTTCGTTGCGCAGCTCGTCGGTTACGGTTATGTCGAGGGCAACCGTTAGCGAGCCTTCGTTTGCAACGGTCCAACCGGGGATGTCTTCACTGAAGATTTCAACGTCCTCGAGCTCCACGACAACGTTCTCGCCATTGGGAAGACCGAGAGACAGCGTACCGTTCTTCTCGAGCTCTGCAATCTGGGCCTGCGACATCGACGTTACGGCCAGGTTCACGTCCTTCATGAGTTTGCCATACTTCTTACCCATCGTGCGGAAGTTACACTTCACCTTCTTAACCAAAATGCCGCTGCCCTCAACGAACTCCAGCTCCTTGACGTTCACCTCATCGAGAATGAGCAGCTTCATGGCCTCGATGCGTTGCTGCTGGTCAGTGTCGATGGCCGGGATGGCAATCTTCTGCAGGGGCTGGCGCACGATGATTTGCTCCTTCTTGCGAAGCGAGAGCACCATCGACGTAATCTGTTGTGCCAACTCCATACGCGACTCCTGTTCCTTGTCAATCTTGCTGTCGTCGGCAACAGGGAAGAGGCTCAGGTGGACGCTTTCGTTGGAGCGGCCAGTTGCTTCCGTCAGGTCGCGATAGAGGCGGTCGGCATAGTACGGAGCAATGGGTGCCATCAGCTTGGCCACCGTCTCGAGACAGGTGTATAAGGTCTGATAGGCAGAAAGCTTGTCGATACTCATGGCCGAGCCCCAGAAGCGCTTGCGGCTCAGGCGCACGAACCAGTTGCTGACATTGTCTACCACGAAGGTCTGGATAAGACGACCAGCACGTGTGGGCTCATAGTCTTCGTAGCATGCCGACACCTCGCGGATGAGGGAGTTCAGTTCTGACAGAATCCAGCGGTCCATCTCTGGACGTTGTGTCATTGGCAACTCGGGCTCCTCGTAGCACCATCCGTCGACGTTGGCATACATGGTCAGGAACGAATAGGTCTGGAACAGTTTGCCGAAGAAGGAACGAGTGACTTCCTTCACGCCCTCCTCGTCGAACTTCAGGTTATCCCAAGGCTGGGAGTTCGTAATCATATACCAACGCACGGCATCCGAACCGTATTGCTCAATAGCATTGAAGGGGTCGACGGCATTGCCCAGGCGCTTCGACATCTTGAGTCCGTTCTTATCAAGAACCAAGCCGTTGGAGATAACTGCCTTGTAGGCAACAGAATCGAAGACCATTGTTGCGATGGCATGCAAGGTGAAGAACCAACCACGGGTCTGGTCGACTCCTTCTGCAATGAAGTCGGCAGGATATATCGTGCGGTTATCGAGTGCCTCGCGATTTTCGAAAGGATAATGTATCTGGGCATAAGGCATTGCGCCTGAGTCGAACCAGACGTCGATAAGGTCGAGCTCGCGCTTCAGCGTGGCTCCGCTCTCGCCCACAAGCCAAATCTGGTCGACATAGGGACGATGGAGATCAATCTTATCGTAGTTCTCCTGAGACATATCGCCAGGGATGAAGCCACGCTCCTTCAGGGGGTTACCCGGCATCACGCCGGCAGCAACAGACTTCTCGATTTCCATATAAAGTTCCTCGAGCGAGCCGATGCAAATCTCCTCGCGTGTATCGCGGTTACGCCAGATGGGCAGCGGAGTGCCCCAATAACGCGAGCGGCTGAGGTTCCAGTCATTCAGGTTCTCAAGCCACTTACCAAAGCGGCCCGTACCCGTTGATTCGGGTTTCCATTTGATGGTCTTGTTGAGTTCCATCATGCGCTCCTTGACAGCCGTCGAACGGATGAACCAAGAGTCGAGAGGATAATAAAGCACGGGCTTGTCCGTACGCCAACAGTGAGGATAGTTATGTACGTGCTTCTCAATCTTGAAAGCGGTGCCCTCTTGCTTCATCTCCATGCAAAGGACGATGTTCAGGTCTTCGGTCTTCGACAGTTCCTTTTCGTCCATGCCCGCAAACTTGGGGTCGTATGCATTCTTAACGAAGTCGCCAGAGTGCTTCCAATAGCTGTCACAAACACAAAGGCTGACGAACGTCTCATCCATGTCTTCCTTCACGAAGTACTTACCCGTGAAGTCGACCATTGGACGTGTGTCGCCAACCTTGTCGATAACAAAGAGCGAGGGGATGCCGGCATCCTTGGCCACCTTGGCGTCGTCGGCACCAAATGTGGGGGCGATGTGGACAATACCCGTACCATCCTCGGTTGTTACATAATCGCCAGGAATCACACGGAATCCGTCGGCCTCCTTATTCACGACCTTGCCATTCTCCAATGCACAGGGCTTAATCCAGGGGAAGAGCTGTTCGTAGCGGATGTCGAGCAAGTCCGTTCCTTTGTAATGTGCCAACACTTCGAACTCGCCTTCCTTAAAGTATGCGGCGAGGCGGCTCTCGGCTAAAACATAGATGGCATTTTCTTTGCTATAAGGATTTTGGCCCTTCACCGCCACGTAGTCAATCTTCGGGCCTACGCACAATGCCGTGTTTGAGGGCAAAGTCCAGGGGGTTGTTGTCCAAGCCAGAAAGTAGACGGGCAGGCCTTGCTTATCAAAGGCAAATCGCCCTGCCGATTCTTCCAGAACCTTGAACTGGGCAGTAACCGTTGTATCCTTAACGTCGCGATAGCAGCCGGGCTGGTTAAGCTCGTGGCTGGAAAGGCCGGTACCTGCCGCGGGGCTATATGGCTGAATCGTATAGCCCTTATACAGCAATCCCTTTTGGTAGAGCTGCTTTAGCAACCACCAAAGGGTCTCGATGTATTTGTTGTCATAAGTAATGTAGGGGTGCTCCATGTCGACCCAATACCCCATGCGATGGCTTAAATCCTCCCATTCGCCAGTATACATCATAACGTTCTGGCGACATTTCAGATTATAATCCTCGATGGAGATGGTCTTACCGATATCTTCCTTCGTAATGCCCAGTTCCTTCTCTACTCCCAATTCGACAGGAAGTCCGTGAGTGTCCCAACCAGCCTTACGGTTCACTTTAAAACCCTTCATCGTTTTAAAGCGACAGAAAGTGTCCTTAATGCTTCGTGCTAAGACGTGATGAATGCCTGGATGGCCGTTTGCAGAAGGGGGACCTTCAAAGAATACGAATGAAGGACACCCTTCACGTTCCGTTATACTACGATGAAACAAGTCTTCTTTATCCCATTGTGCAAGCACTTCTTTATTAACCTCTGATAAATTGAGGCGTGTGCGCTCTGCAAAATTCTTGGTCATATTTCAATATGCTTTTATCTGTACTATATGCAAATAACGCGCAAAGATACAAAAAATCCCCGTGACTATCAACAAGTCACGGGGATTTTTATAGCACACGTAGTTTAATAACCTATTTTATTATTCCACTTGAGGAACCAAGAGTTACGATTCATCAGCTTCGACGTAAGCGCAGCATCACGATTTCCTACGGCATTGGCAAGGATACTATTATCATTATACCAATAGGCACGGCGCATGAGGTCATAGAAGCGGTTCCCCTCGAACACAAGTTCCAGAGCCTGCTCCGTTAATATCAGCTGGTCTATATCATCCTGCTCCTTAGTGATGAAGTCAGTACTGTTATATGCCTTACGATACCACGTATCATAGTCTGTCAGAAAGTCCGTCAATCTGCTGTTATACGCATTGAGGTCTGCGCTATACACTGCATACAGGGCCGTTGTATCACGCACGTATGCAGGCAGTGATTCGGAGATGTAAATCTGATACTTTCCGACTGAATCGTTGGTGATGTAGTTGCGATATTGAGTCGTAGTGTATTGGGGATTTAATGTCAGATATACGGCCTGACTAACTACCACATTAGGATATGACTCCCACGTGCTTGGCTTACGTACCTCCGTTGGAGCCTTTGGATAATTATACTGGTTCTTCAGGGGGCGAGTTCCCACGAGGGCCTCTTTGGCACGGGGATAGGGATTATCCACACGGTCGCTGTCCACAGCATGGAAGGGAGCGTAGTCCTCATTCAAGAATGCCAAGCCTGAACCACGGCTGTGAATACCCCACATGTTGCATGAACTCAGTTCTGAACGTGGAGTAAAGTCGGCAGGTGCAGTACGTATTCCGTATTCATTCTTCACCTCACTATAGGCAGCAGCATAAGGCAAGAAATCAATATTGTTGAAGTCGAAGTACTGGATGAACGCCGAATCGGCAGCCGTCGTGTAATAAGGCTGAACCATATTCTGGATAACCGTATTACTCAATCCCATGGTCAGGATTTGCTTTGCGAAACGAGGATAGCCGGCATAGTTCAGGGCCTCGGCCATACGCAGGTAGATTTGCGCCGAGCGATAAATGCCGACATGCTGTCCCTGGTGCTTAGAGATGAACTGTAAATCCACCTCATCGGAGTTGTACTTTGTGGTGCGTTGGCTGTATGCAGCATAGAATCGCAGGTCTCCTAAATAGCCGTCAGCGATTTCCTCATCCGTGAAGTTATCTGCCGTGACAGTAACTATCTTACGCTGTCCATTATTAACACCATATCCGACATAAGTCTGGGCCTTACTCAAGTCACGAATTACCTTAGACGGTTCGATACTTGCCTCCACCAGTGCTGTTTGATACTGGGTGTTGTAAAGTGTACGCAGCTCGTTATAGTAGCCGTCGGCAGCAGCAGAGTCCATGGGGATGGCTGTTACGAATTCCTGGCCGTTAGCGCCCCATCCCCCTGAAGGAGTAAATTGCATCGAATAACTTGGGAAGGAATATCTGTTCCAAAACAAATCATTTTCCGTCCAATAAGCACGCCGACTGGATGTCACCATCTTCCTCTTACCATTCAGGTCCCATACAATATAGTCATAATAACATTTGGCAGCCTGCTTGGCAGCCTCCTTATCGTGGTTCTTTGCTGCCTTCCACAAGTAGAGGTCTCCCATGACAATCTGGGTGGGATAGAAACAGAGTTTGGGGTCGATATCACCTCCGATGCCCACATATTCCGGATACTTTCTTCCGTAGTAGGGCTTCAGGTCGTTGATAAAGTAATCACAGATGTCGTCTAACTCGTACATGGGGTACTGGGCATCAGACTGAAGCTTCGTCAGCACCGGTTTATCAACAAACGGAACCCGCCCATATACCAACACCATCTGGAGGTAAGTCCACGCACGAATGCTATGCACCTGAGCGATTTCTGCCTCAAAGTACTTTTCATTGCGGTTCGTATTACCCGCTGTCGAGTCGGCACGCTCCAAGAAGAAGTTACAGTTATTGATAACGGCATAGTAATCGCGCGGAGCATTGTATTTGTTCTCATCGCTGATTTCAAATGAAGCAATGTCCTTCAAGTCGGAGTTGGCATTGTTGCGAACCGTAACCAGATCGGCACGCAACTCGCCCAACAGGTTTGTGCGGACGGCAATCGCCTGTAACTTATTCAGTATTCCAAGAACCGAAGTGACCGTATCGCCAGGATTATTCAGCTCCTGACCATCAGCATAAATCACATAATCGTTTCCTTTGTCCAGCATATCCTCGCAGGACGATGTAATACCGGCTAATGCGCCGAAAAACATCAAGGATAAAATATATTTCTTCATAATCGTCGATTTTCAATTATCTATTCCTACAATAATTGCCAATGTCATTACAGGTTTATCTTAACACCAAGGTGGAAACTGCGGCCCTGCGACAGGAGACCACGGTCGATGCCCTGTGCCAGCACATTGTTGCTCATCGAGAACTCAGGATCGGTACCGAGGTATTTAGTCACCGTGAACAGGTTGTTACATTGTCCCCACACAGTGATACCCTGGATGTAAGTGTTGCTGATGGGGAGCTTATAGCTCAGCGTCACGGTCTTTAAGCGCAGGTAGCTGCCGTCCTCAATCCAACGGTCGCTGAAGCGGCTGTTACCCATTGGGTCGCCATAAGTCGCACGTGGAATATCAGTTATCTGATTTTCGGCAGACCAGCGGTTCAGCATTGCAGTTGTCTGGTTCATGAAGCGGCTACCACTCTCCAATTGCTGACGCATGTAGTTATACACGTCTCCGCCCAAGCTATAATTGAAACCTACATCAAGCGTGAGCTTCTTCCATGACAAAGAGGTGAAGATGTTACCATAGATATCAGGAGTTGCATCACCTATAACTTCGCGGTCATTCTTGTCAATGACGTCGTCGTTGTTGATGTCGACGAAACGCACATCACCCGCGCCGAATGCAACCTTATTACCCGTTTCGTCTACAACAGACAAACCGGCGGCCTTTGCTACCTCGCTCGTTTCATATACGCCGTCTGTTCGGTAACCATAGAAGGAATTGATGGAGCCGCCCACGGCACTGCGTACGGTAGCGCCCAGGATTTCAGTATCCAAGTATGCCTTGTTGTCGGGCAGCGAGGTCAGTTTGTTTACGAAGTGGCCGACGCTTGCACCAATCGTCCAGTTCCAGTCCTTTCGGCTAATCAGGTGACCCGTCACAGTGACGTCAAATCCTTGGTTTTTCAGGGAGCCACCATTGCTCCAGTTCATGTCGAGACCACTTACGAAGCCAAGCTCTTGCAGGGTTAAGAGGTGGTCCGTCCAAGAATGGAAGTAGTTGAAGTTCACACCCAAGCGATTATTGAGCCCCTTGAGTTCGACGCCAGCATTGAAGCGCTTGGTTGTTTCCCACTGCAGCTCCGTATTACCGATGTTCGACAGCGACAGTCCAGCAACCTTGTTCAAGAACATGCTGCTGACAAAGTAACTGCGGGAAGCATCGTATGTCAGGTTGTCATTTCCACTCATTCCGAAACCAGCCGTGAATTTCAGGTAATCGATGCCCTTCACGTCAAAGAACTTCTCGTTGGATGCAACCCATCCGGCTTGGATGCTTGGGAACACGCCCCAAACAACGCCGCCACACTTAAAGCCGCTCTTTACATCACGGCCGAACTGTGAATTGGTTTCCACAGCCAGGTCACCTTCCACATAGTAACGGTTGGCATAATTGTACTGTGCCTGTCCGTACCACGTCAGCGTTGCCCATCTCTCGTTTGAGCCGTCTGCCGTCTTGTTTTCGGTATTATTTATGAAAGGAGTCTTGTCGTTTCCTGTGTTGTAGCCATGCTGGGTGTTGAGCGAATAGCTTTCATTGATATATCGGAATCCGCCCTGCAAATGGATATTATGTGCATTGTAGGAGTTTCTCCAGTCCAACTTCGTATCGCTGTTCACGGTATTCTGCTTTCCGAACTGTGAACCGATTTCGTTCTCCATGGTGTTCTGCAGTGATGCAACATAATAGCTGGGCACACCATTAAGAGGCACGTAGTATTTCTCGTTTGTATTCACGGAAGTATAGCTAAACATCGTGCTCAAGTACAGGTGCTTGTTGAACTGATACTTCGGCGTAACGGCCAAGTTGACATAACTATTATCAAAATAGTTCTTATTCTCTGCCGTACCATACTTATTAATAGCAACGGGGTTGGCCAGTCTCCAGTTGTCATCGCTCAAGGCTGAAACCTCACTGAGGTAGTCTTCATCATTGATGTCCAGGTGGGCCGTATTAATGTAGCCACGACGATTTGCCCAGTCTCCGACAAAGGAGTAAGGACTCAGCATAGGACTCTTCGCCATCGCAAGGAAATTGGTGCTCGTGATAGACTTCTCGTCATAGGTATCTGGCGCACCGGTATCCTGCAGCTTACGTGTTTGGTTCGTATATGCTGCATCGAAGCGCATGGTCAACTGCTTCGTAATCGTAATGTCCGTATTGAATCGAATGTTCAGACGATTGAAGTTGTTCTCTTTTAAGACGCTGTTATCCTTTGTGAATCCTACAGAGAGCATATATCCGGCAATCTCTCCACCACCTTGCACGCTAAGTGCATAGTTTTGGGTGAGCGCTTCTGAATAAACCTTATCTGCCCAGTTCGTGTTGTTATTGTACTTATTGTACCAATAATACGTAGGATCGGAGTTGAGGAACTTAAAGTCACTGGTCGTTGTTTTTACAGTTTGTAGCAACGAGGAAGCGTAGTTCTTGTATTGCGAACCATTCATCATCTTGTACATCTTAGGCATAAGCTCCACGCCCACATTGGCACTGGCCTCAATGCGAGTGGCCTGTGAGGTGTTACGCTTCGTCTTGATAAATACAACTCCATTCGCGCCCCGGGCACCATAGAGTGCAGTACCGTTGCTCATTACCTCAACGCTCTCTACATCATTAGGATTAATGTTGGTAAGAATGTCGTTGTAATAACCCGTATGAATCATTTCACGGTCATACTGCTGATTAATGAGAACGCCGTCGAGCACGACCAAGGGCTGGGAGTTACTCTGCAAAGAGTTGATACCACCGATATTCATGTAGTTTCCTACTGCAAGGGCACCGCTACGTGCAATAGTACGGACATTTGCACCAAGCTGGTTCCCGATTTCCGATGTTATATTTCGTGCAGAGGTAAACTCGAGTGAACCCGTCTTCGCGTTGTTAAGGATGTTGTCGTCGGCACCATATAAGGGACGGGCGGCATCACTTTGCATAAGGATGTCACGCAGTTCTCCCGACTTGTTCAGTCCGACGCGAACCATATTGTAGCCAGGAATGGTTACAGTTATGGCGCTACTGTAGAGAGGAACTTCCATTGTGAAGCTACCATCCTCCTCACTCAGTGTTGAATATCCGTCGCCTGCGATTGACTGAATAAGCACACCAGCTAAAGGCTCATGGCCAGCCTGACTCAGCACGCGACCTTTAATTGTACGCGTAGGCTCAGTCTTCTTTGCTTTTGGTACTCTTCTAACTGATGCAGTATCTTGCGGCATTGCATCATCTTCGGTTTGAGCAAAGCTGATTAGGGGCGATGCCACCAAAAGTGAAAGGCAAATTATACTTAGTCTTTTCATATCACTCTACATTTTTATTTTTTTCAAACTCTTCCAGATATTCATCGTCGAAGCGATAGTGAGGAAGACCATCCGCACCGATGATACGTTCAGCATTTGCCTTGGCATCTTCTTCGGTCTCGAAGGGCACAAAGATAATCTCATTCAGACGAATCGTACGGGTATATATTTTCTCACGATATGTTCCTGCGGCAGGGCCCATAGATTTAAACGTCAGCTTTACCACGCCATCGCCAGCGCCCAAGCTCGAATATGTGAAGTTAGCAGCCGTCTTAACAAGTATAGTATCTAACTTTGTGGCATTCGACACAAAGAGGTTCTTCAGGTCTGCGGCAGAGAACTTACTCTCTGCATTATTCAATATAATATCCAAGTTGTCGATATCCGTTGCCTCGCTCACGGGGTGAGGATTTTCGAAAGATGCCGGATTCGTGAAGGAACCGTCGGAACGCAACTGCTGATATTGAACACCGAACCACGTAGGCAGATACTTTAATCTATTGGGAACCGTCACAATATAGATGTTGTAGTATGCGCCAGACATCGTGCTGGGCAGCTGATATGTGAGTGTGGCATGTCCCGATTCGCTGACAGATGAGACCTCCACGTAGTCGTAAGACTTCAGTATCGTTCCTTCGCCATCAGTTATATTATATCTCATAGGAGATACATTCACCTCGGCCTTATCCTTATCGTCCTTGGGAATTCCATCCTGATAGTAGCGACCGTAGTTTGCGGGGTAGTCATTACGGGTAAAGAACGTCGTGCGGGAATCAATCACACCTTTGTTGTCAACATAAACATAGCCATTAGAGCACTCGACCTTTTCCAAGCCGTTGAGCAAATTCTCCTCGGGCTTATAGTAGACGTTGGTTCTCGGGTTATGTTGCTGGCGTTCGCTATAGGCTGTATTAACCAATGAATCCTGAGCATGGCGGTTATAACGATTACCTCCGCTCGTGTTGAAGAAGCGGCCCCTCACGATGCTTGACTTTGTGTTCGCATCAGCAAGTGAATCGCTGTTAACCACGGTCTTGGGATTGTAGTTATAATACTTGTGATACTTCTCGTACTCAGTGTTCCACACCTCGTTCGTTGGAGCCAGGAACGTGTACGTGCTATCCTCTCGCTGGATATATCCATAGGATGAGAGTAAGTTGTTGGTTAGGTTCGTCACTGAATCCAGATACACGGTTTTACCATCAACAATACCGCCTGCGACAGACGCCTGTTCGTCCAACTCATATTCGTCGAAAGAGGCAATGAACTTAACAATGCTGTCAAGTCCTTCCGTCTGTTCCAAATACTCACGGACGTTGGGGAAGAAGCGCAAGACGTCGTCAGCCTTATACAGGATTCCGTTGCTGCTAATGGTAGCGTCATTAAAGGCATTACCGTCTATGGTACCTTCAGTAGCGCTCTTACCTACCAGTTGCATGTACTTTTTACTCATCATCTTTATCGTGTCGTTGGTCAGGGATGACACGTTTCGAGCAAACTGAGCAATATGGTTTTGCAAGAATTGCGTAACGGCGCGATTATCTGTCCACTTCAGTCCCTGAGCATTGTCGGCCTGATATACGGCAATGATGCTGTCGGCCTGCTCTTTCGTCAGGTTGCGGGGAGCCCACACGGTCAATTGCTGGGATGAGTTCAACAGATTAGTTGCGTCAATACTCTCCACGACTCTGCAGAATTCGTTGAGCCGAGTGTCCGATTTAATATTTTCATATATAGTTGGCTGGTCGCTCATACCGCCCTGGCTCACATCGTAATGCTCATTCCAAGAATCGGTACATGCCGTCCAGGTCGCAAGCGAGCCTGCCAGCAACGCAGCCGTTATCGACTTAGAAAATCTACTTGTTTTCATATCGTTGTCTATTATCAATTATCAACCTTAATTAGTAATCGTCCTCGGCTTTTCCTTCACCTTCTACGCCATAGACGCTCTTGGGCACAATCTCAATATAGTCAATCATGGCCACTACATCACCGACAGCCCACACACTCTTGATACGCACCTTATGTTGCACGTTCTCATCAAGGGTTTCTGTACAGAGTACGGTACGGACCGTATATCCACCACCTCCGTTGTTACAGAAGTAGCTTCTTTGGACGGTTTCATCTCCGTCTTCATGTCCTTCTCCGACGATGTTAAACACGCTACGTGGCCCATGATACCATCCCAGGTTGTGCATATTCTTTTTGGCGGCCTCGGTTTCCTCGTCTGTACGTGAATTATCGACCGTCAGTGCGAACCAGCCTGTACGGTCTACAAAATTCGTATTACGCATGTCCAAGGGGATGTTCTTAGGCACTCCGTCCAAGTAGAACTGGCAAATACCTCTGGAAGCCATTGCGCAGAAGCCCAGGCGTATCTGGTATGTGCCCGTCGGGACGCTGGGAAGGTTGAACGTGATGTCATAGTTTGATGTTGCACTGTAAAGATTGAATTCATCGCCTTCATAGCTCCAATACGTGTTGTGCTGGCTCTGGAAGAGGAATGTTCCGTCCTCATTAACCTTCACGTTATCGAGATATCCATTGGGGAACCAGTAGTTGGGACTCGCAACACTGATATCCGGGTTGTTTGATTCTGCAATTTTGTTTGCCGTACGTCCGTCACGGATGGTGTTATTCATCATTTCGGGGAAGAACGTATACAAATCCATGCGCATGCGAGTATTGAAGATATGCTCTTTGGTCTCCTTACCGTAATCAGCAAGGCCATCGGTGGTGTAATAAACACCGTTCAGTGCGGAGTTCTCATAATCGCCTTCAACTTCACTCAGCACATGTATGCCAAGCGTATTATCGCCACGACGCATGTCACCACGATTCAAGTAAATATCGTTACGCTTACCTTCTCTAATGAATTGGGGCACAGTCAGGCGCTCCACCTTTATGGTGGTCAGCGAGTCCATCGTGCTATACCATTCCGTGGGGTTAACCACCTTTGTGTCAATCGTACAAATTGTGGTCAAGTTACCATAAACGCCCAGTCGGTCTAAACAGTTGTAGCCAATCAGGCGATGCAACGGGTTACGCCACTCCTTCAATTTGTCGGGGTTGGCCTGCACCGTCTCCCAGGTATCACCGCCATAGATTTTGCGTGCATAATTATAGAATGACTCTATGTCGGTAATCCCGTATTTCTCTTCCAGCACGCTGTTGGGGCAGGCAAAGGCTGTGAAACCATACTTCTTTTGCTCAGGTATATGGCAATAGTCCCACTGGGATCCAGAATAAATACTCTTGTCCTCATAGAGGTCAGGGTCCCAGTTGGCATCCTTAATCTTGTTGCGCATGATGGATGAGATGCCGGTAGCTTCCATTGCTTCAACAAAGAGAGAGATGTCGGGATTCTCGAGCATCAAGTCGGGCAATGTCTGGTTCGAAACCGACAGCACGGCATTGACAGGCTGCACGATACCATTCTCGACGGAGTCGTTACGCAGGCTGAAGATAATCTCACCACTGCGGTTAAACACATAATTAACGATAGAGTCGGTCGAACCCGTTTCGCCGTCTGTGACGGGGACCTTATACGAACGAATCGTCAGGTAGCGATCGTTCATGTTAACCATGGGCAACGAGGTATAGTTGCTGAAGTCAACCGTGTTGTATGCCTTACCGTTAACCAAGTGGGTACGAGCCAGTGTGTCACAGATATCAACGGGGATATCGTCGATACTGGCATAACCATTCTGGCTTAGATACTTTTCTACCGCTGCATTGGTGGGTGCAAAGCATGTGAACTGTCCGCGCACGGAGAGCAAGTCCATCAGGTTCACACCACGCTTGCTATCTTTGGCACGATTGATAATGGCGGCAAATTTGCTATAGTCATTATTATTCTGCAAATAGTCACTCATCATCTCGCCCGTGAAGGTGTAATAGCTTTCGGCAGGCATGTCGTCGCTGCACGAAGAAATGAGCATAACACCCGTGCTCGCCATCATTGCGACGAGCCCAATATATAAATTCTTTAGTTTTTTCATATTACGCTTCTATTTTAGTTCGTGCTTTCAAAACTTCCGTCCTCATTGCTGTCTCCATAATAAGGCTTTTGCTCTAACAAGTCGTTACTCTTGAGTTCATACTTATTATAAGGCCAGAAGAGAGCTTCGTAATTGACTGGGGCCGTTCCACCCGACTTCGAGGGCACATTGCTCTTGATGTATTCGGGCGAGCCTTCACGATGGCAGCGACGCAGGAGGTCGAACCAACGCTTGCCCTCAAACATCAGCTCACGACGGCGCTCTTTCATGCAGAGTTCGCGCATTGAAGCCTTTGTCGCGTAATCTGAAATCTTAAGCACGCCAGTTGGGGTTGTCGTGGTGGAGTTGGTCATGAAGCTACGACGGTTCACTGCATAAATCAGGGCAAAAGCCTTGCGAAGGTCTTCGTCGTATATGATATTTCCATTTTCGTCCTTCAGCTGAGCATTGTTAGCGTCACGCGGGTCGTAGCGATCGTATTGAGCCTTCTCAATCAGGGCCTCGGCCTGCATAAGCATAACGTCCGTCAGTCGATAGAATATCCAGTTATGGTTATTGTAATCTACATGCATAATCATATTCGTATTCTTAAACGGCAGGTCTGCTCCTGAAACGGTTCCTATGCTTACGCCATTGGCGACGAACTTATTACAATACCCCTTGCTCGATGTACCGGAGCTCATGGTCATGATGTTGGCATAATAGCGGCAGTCGTAGATGTGGTCAAACACAGCCTGGCTGTTCTTGGGACTCATAGATACCGTTTCGTAAGCTCCGAGGTATCCCTGTCCGGAATTACCTTTGGTGATATAATAATTGCCATAGAGGGCGCCACATGCTGTATTGGCGAGGTAACGATTGTCGCTGCCGTCGTAGGTGAAGGCCAGCTCAAAAATGCTTTCGAAGCAGTTTCCTGTTGACGAGAACAACTGGTTGAAGTCGTTTCCAAAGGAACTGCCGCTGTAACAGGGATACAGGGGATATCCGTCACTTGTGTCCTCAGCCCATTTGAACAATGCCAAGTCACCCATACTGGTGCTGGTCGTCTTTCCTGCATAGTCCTCGTTGTACTCATCAATCTTGGCGTCAATCACCTTTTGCGCATAATCTGCGCACTTCTGGTATTGGTTATCCCACAGGCAGAGATCGGCCAGGAGTGCATAGATAGCGTTTTGAGTAACACGATTAACCGTACTATTATATCTGCTGTTCTGGTCTTTCGGGTACGCCTTCATGGCCGAGCCTACTACCGATTCCAAGTCAGCAATCAGGGTCCTGACAATTTGGTCACCATTGGTAGCAGCAATTGGTGTGGCATCCTCGTCGCTCTGCACGGCGTCGAAATAGAAGGGCACATCCTTGAAGGCACGTACCAGGTAGAAGTAGGACAGTGCACGGATAAACGACATCTCAGCCACGGTTGCGGCCACATCGCTTTGGGTGTATACAGGGTCCTTTTTGCTTACCTCAGGTGCACGTTCTATAATTACATTGCACTGGTTAATCACGGAATAGAATGAATACCAGTCGGTGAACGAGTTCGTGGAAAGAAGGTACTCTTTCAAGGTGCGATACAAGTCAGTATAGGTCGAGGTCTCCAGTCCGTCGCCGATATTATCGCTGCGGACTTCTCCCCAGACGATGCAACGGCGAATATAAGCATCGGACTGCATCTTGGTATACACACCTGTAACCATCTGGTCGATATCCGTCTTTTCATTCCAGAAGTTATCCTCTGAAACGATGGTTTTAGGTTCGATGGCAAGGAAGTCTCCACAGCTGCTAAGCCCCAGGCATGCAACCATGGCCATCGACAACATTTTTATCTTATTCTTTTTCATGTTTCAGGTCTCCTTTCTTTAGAATTCGATGTTCACGCCAATGGTATATGCACGGGCATGGGCGGGGGTGCTGGCACCATCAATGGAGATGCTCATGCCGCCGTAGGCCACCTCGGGGTCTACACCACTATACTTTGTCAAGCAGAACAAGTTACGTGCACTTGCATACAGTTTCAGCTGGTTGAGGTGCCATTTCTTAATCAGGCTACTGTCGAAGGAGTAGCTGAGCTGCAAGTAATTGAGGCGCAGGAATGAGCCATCCTCAATGAAGCGGTCACTAATCAGCGTGTTGTAGTTCTTGACAAGTGAATTCGACAGTGCACGGGGAATGTAGCTTCCATAGCCACCATCGCCCTCTCTGCGCCAGCGGTAATTCACGGCCTCGCTTTGGTTATTGTTAGAATTCATAGATTCTACCCATAGGCGAGCTTTATTGTAAACATCATAATCAACACGATAGTTGAACTGAGTTGACAGACGCCAGTGTCCGTAGTTCAGGGTAAATCCGAAACCACCAGTCAGCTTAGGCAGTGAGTTACCCAGGTAGACGATATCGAGCTCATTTATCTGGCCGTCGTGGTTGATATCTTCGTACATGGCATCACCACCATTAAACTTAGCCAGAGAAGTACCTTCGCTGTAGCAGAACATCATCTGAATAGGTTCACCCTTTTCATTGTAGATAACCTGTTTATTAGCATTCAGGGCTATGGGGAAGGTTACGCCTGCGTCAATAAACTGCTGCAGGGAAGTGAGACCAGGATAGTCTTGCTGAAGACGCTTAGGAATCTTTCCCTTTACGATATTCTGTGCCGAAGAGAAGTTGTAGTTATACGTTCCCAGGCAGCGGAATCCGTAAATGGCACCGAAGGGGTTGTTAATCTGCACACGCTGCAATTCTCTTTCATTGTCACGTGCGAAGTCGGTGTTCAGGTTATCCAAAACGTTGGCATCCATCTTCGTAATGACGTTGTGGTTGTTGGCGAAGTTGACATAGAAATCCATTGAGAACTTGCCTTTCTTCAGCAGACGGTTACCATCGATGTTGAACTCCCAACCATTGTTCTTCATGTCGCCCACATTCTTGATTAATGCCCCGGCTGCACGGCTCGAAGGCACGGCACCGTTCATCATCATGTTTGTGGTCAGACGAGAATACAGGTCGAGGCGCAACTTGATGCGGTCGTCAAAGAAACCGACATTGAATCCGACGTTCCAAGAGGTCACATGCTCAGGACCCAGGGCATTAAGCTTCAAGCCACTGGAGTTCATGGAAATATTACCGAGATAGGCCGAGCCCGTCGAGTATTTATTCATGTAGAGGTAGTCCTGACCGGGTGCATTACCTACTCTACCCCAACCGGCGCTGGCCGACAACATGCTCATCTTGGCCTTTTCGCGAGCCCATGTCATGAATTTTTCGTCGATAATATTCCAACGGCCGGATATAGAATAGGAAGCCAACCAACGTTTGCTTGGTCCGAAGCGCGACGTACCGTCCATGCGCAGGGTACCGTCAACGGAGTACTTACTTTTGTAAGAATAGTGACCCGTATACATATACATCAGACCGCGGCCCTGACCAAAGCCCGAAGACATGCCGGTAATGAGTCCACCTGCTGACGGTGAGGTTACGCCCGAAGGCAGACGGTTGGCGTTTGTGCTTTGGTTGCTGTTGGTTCCGCTATACAGCTCGAAGCGGGCCAACATGGTCATGTAGTTATCCTTGTTCTTGAAATACGGAATATAGTTCAGCGAATGGCGAGTCGTGAACGACAGGCTCTTTGCGCTGTAGCTGTATGCCGAGTGTGTATCAATGAAGTTCGTTGTGCTCAACTCACGGGGATAATCCTTATCATCATATTGATTAGATACATTGATAAAAAGCAAACCGTTATACCTCAACTGATGGTGGTCAGCATCGAGGCCCAGAAGCTTATATTCGAGTTCCAATTTAGGAGCGAGTTCGTAGCGACGCTGGCTGTTTGTTGCCAAATTGGCACTGGCAATAGGATTAGCCAAGCCTTTCTGGTCGTCCAGTTTCGTGGTGTTGCCGGCCGCGCTCTGCAGCATATAGTAATAATCATCCGACTGCACTCCGTTCTGGTATTCGTAGTACGGCGAGAGGTTAGGCATCTTCACCGTGGCAATTCTCCAGAGGTCATCACTATTGAGCTTACGATTGGTGTAGGTAAGCGAGAAGTCGGAGATAATCTTTATGCGGTCGCTGACGTAGTAGTCGAGTGCCATGCGGGTGGAGAAACGGTCCATCTTCTGCTTGATGATGTTACCCACCTGATGGTCGTAACCACCACTGATACGGAACAGCGTCTTTTCGTCACCACCCGTTACACTGAGGTAGTGGTTCTGCAGCGTACCAACCTGCGAAACGAGTTTCGGCCAGTCGGTGTTGTTGTCATACATGTATGCCTCTGAGAATCCGGCATAGTCGTAGTTCAGCTCGGGGATGTTACCGTCAGTATCGGAGAGCCTGGGGTTGAAGTAGGCTTCCTTCAGCATCATGGTGTACTGGTCGCCATTGAGCAGCTTCACAGGATGGTTCCTTTCGTTGATGGTGATTTTGCCCGAATAGGACACGCGGGCAGGTCCGCGAGAACCACGCTTGGTGGTAATCTCGATGACACCGTTTGCACCGTCCTTACCCCAGATGGCAGTTGCTGAGGCATCTTTCAATACTTTGATTTCGAGGATGTCCTCCGTGTTCACCTTAAGCAGTTCGGCAAACTTTTCATCGGTGGCTGTCGCCACATCGAAGTCGGAGAGGTCGAGGTCGGTGACCTTGTCGCCATTAACAACGATAAGGGGTTCGTTGCTGGTCAGCGTGGAAATGGTTGACACACCACGCAGACGCATCTGTGAACCCGAGCCGACGTTACCGGACGAGGAGATAATGTCGAGACCGGCGATACGTCCCTGCAGGGCTTCGTCGACCGACGTGATACCCAATCCCTCGAATTCCTTGGCATCCAGTCCCTGAGCCGAGTAGCTGACCTCGCGTTCGGGAATGGCCAGACCAGAAGTCTTTGCCATCTTCTTTGCTACTACCAATGCCTCTTTCATGACCTTCACATCGGCACCCATAGTAATCTTATAGACCTGTTTGGTAATGGGCTTGATGACCTGTTGCTTCATTCCGACGCACGTGAAGACCAGACGGTTCTTCTTGGCATCTTTCAGGGTCATGGTGAAATTACCGTTACCGTCAGTTACCGTGGCACTTACGGTACGGTTCGAGGAGTCTATTTCCTTTACCGCTACGCCAGGCAGTTCGCCGAACTCATCGGAAACCGTACCACTGACGCGGTTTATCTGTGCGCTGACAAGCGTAGATGTCAGACACATTATAATTAATAAGGTATATTTCAGTGTTTTCATCTCTTACGCTTGATTGGGTTAGAAGTTGGGGTAGTCGAATCCAGCGGATGTGCTTCGAGGATGGACAGCACTTTGTTATAGTCGTCGAGCGAATAGAAGCTTCCGGCAGGATGTCTCACATTACCGTTTTCATCCAAGTCAGTGTTATTGAAGGGCAACAGGGGCTCGTCAATCATATGTATGACTGCATAGGACGAAGAGTAGATGCGTGAGCTTTCGTTAAGTTTCTGACCATTAAAGAAATACTGGCGGGTGAGGATGTTGTTGACATAGGGGTCGACGCGGCGAACGTTTCCGCAAGCATCCGTGACGGTCAGCCCATTGCCTTGGTTATAGGTAACATACATCTTCACGAAACGGTTGTTGAGGGTGTCGAGGCACGCACTTTCGTAAACGTCGTTGTTGTGCTCCTCGCCCTCCAGGTATACCGAGCAGTCCTGGATGTGGTAGCTGACGAAGTTAGTTATGACATCCTTCATGCTCTGAATCTGGGCTTTCAGGAACTCGTAGTCCTCTTGTTCGCCCTCAGGATCCATCACCGTCAGGCATGCCTCGGCGGCATCAATGTTATCCCAAGTCGGGAGCATCACCTTTGCACCAGGAGTCAGGCTTACATTCTCGTACAGGTACTTATCGATGGATGAGCTCTTGGGTACGTAGATGGTGTAGTTGTAGTTGTTCAGCGCGGTAATGGCCTTATCCATTGTAGCGTGATTTGAGCCGTCGTCGGAACGTATGAAGTCCATGTTGGCCAGCAACATGGCAAACGTGCCGAAGTCGTCCTTGCGCAAAGTATCAGAGATGGCCGCATAGGGGCTCAGGAAGGTGCTCATGAGCGGTTCTTCGTCGACGATGTAGCTACGTCCGTTACCCTCGACGCTCTTGTCGTATGTTTCCGTAACGGGAATGAAGTAGCCGCGCTCGTACTGGAACGAACCAGCAACGCCCGTAACCACCGAACCGTTCCACTCCACGATGACCGGACCTCCGTTCTTGGCGGTATAGAATTTCTGTCCGGGCTTGAAGAGGGAGGTGCAGAGCGAGCTGTTGAGGATGTCGGCAAAGTGGTTGAACACGTCGCCGTTTCGGTTTAAGGTTGTGCTCAGCGTAATATCCTTTGACACCTGGGAGGCAATGGCACCACGGTTCTTGCCGTCCAGTGATGTCCAGTCAACCAGATGGGGATATGCGGCGATGGTCTTTTGGTCATTAATATAGAACTTATAGGCCAAAGCCCGTGAGTTACCTGATGCGTCGGTTTGTTTATAGGTAACGGGGTCGTAATAGGATTGCAGGGCGTTGTCGGTGGGGATGATGAAGCTGTACCTGGTAGCTTCGGCACTGTTCTTTCCGCCCATATTATTATAGTAGGCATAGAAACCTTCACCACCGGCTTGCTTACTATCGGCGTCCACAACGTTGTAGACACATTTCAGGTCAACGTTCGAACGAACAACGCAGGGATAGTAGACACTGACGTATTCGGGTGCGACAAACACCTTGTTGGTCTGGTAAATGATACCATTGCAGGCCCAGAAAACCTTGCTTACATCTTCCTTTTCGAGACCCATCGTCTCGCCGGCCGAGTTGTTGACGTTTGAGAACTGGCTGGGGATGGCGGCCTTAAGGCTGGAGAGCATGGTATTGGTGAGCAGGGGCAGAACCACCTCGTCAGGGGCATTGTCCCACGCGGTCTCGCCCGGACCGGCACCGTCATAGCGTGCCTTCAGGTCGGCTCCGTCGCTGCTTTCCAGATAGTCGATCATGGCCTGGTCGGTGGGCACCAGCATTACGGCTGCATTCTCCTGATAAGTAGAACTGTTATTAGCACTGGACAGGCGGTAGCGGTTCCATCCTGGGTCGATGGGCAGCAGGGTGGTTACCTTCTCGTTATTGTCGGTTGTAGTAAACTGCTGAGAATCGCTCTGGCGGAAGAAGAAACGCTTCACGAAGACGCTGTCTTCACCCCCGTGCTGACGCCGGTACTCTTGGGTCAGCGTCGCATTATACTGGGGATAGCTGAAACGGGTGAGCAGTCGGTTATAGATGCTGAACGTGGGCTCGTTGGCAATCACGTTGGCCATATTGTCGAGGGGCAGGGCCACATCCTCGAGTACGTGGATGTATCCGTTTTGGCACGTGATGTCCTGCATCCTTTCGTCGCGCCCGTTGCCCAAATCCTCACGAATGACCTTTCCGTTGACGAAGGCACCTACGTTGGATTCAATCTCGCCATTGGTCAGGAACTTCACGTCGTCGCTCGTGATGTTGTTGTTCTGCATGAACTTGGGCATGAAGTGAATCATCGGGGCCACTTCGCCGTCCTGCAGTATCAGGGCGTTGCTCTTGCCTCGCAGCCTCGACCAGTGGTCAATCTGCTTGTTGGTATTCACGTCAACGCGCATCGGGTTAACCTCGGGGAACATACTGGCAGGCACCAGGGGCACCGAGTCCATGATGTCGACCGAAGTGGCACGACGCATGCAAGCCCCTTCCTTGGCATCGCTCGTTGCCGAGGAGGCGGGCAGATTGCCGAGCAATTCAACCAGGTAGGCACTGTTAATCATGTTAGACTTGAAGAGCAACTTCTTCTGGGCGTTCGTCATGTCCTCGATTGAGGTGACACCCCAAGGGTTGTTCTGGTAGAAGCGTTTCCAGGCGGCATCGTCGGCTGCAAACAGCGTCTTACTACCAGTCTTCTTCAACACCGAAGCATAGTCTTCGTCCTGAGCATTGATGAGTTTCAATGTCTCCGTAAAATTACCGCGCCGTTCCAGCTCGTCGTAGATACTCTCCCCCAGATAGGATGGTTGTCCGGTCAGCAGCTCATCGTCGCACGACGTGGCAAGACCTCCCATGAGGAAAGCAGTACAAGCGGGTATCACTGCCAAGGCAACCCTACGCTTTAGAATACTGTTTTTCATGTTTATTTTAGTTAGTTTTTGTGTTTTTAGGCTGAAAATAAGGCCTATTAAGGCCCTATTGTGTTCCAAATTTATAGATTTCCCACGAGACGACAAAAGATTTCTTAACTTTTTTCCTTAAAAAGATTTAAAAAAGCGACCAAAAGAAGGCCTGAAAACTTATGATTTTTCTTGACAAACGGACGCAGGAGTACCGATACAGCCACCCACCGTCCCAGACGCCCTATTATAAGCCTATACGCAGGCCATGCATTGACGGAGCCTCGTCAACGCATTGACGAGACCGAATCGATGCGTCGACGAGGCCTCGACAATGCATCGATTCGTGACCGTCCATGCAAGGACACAAAAAAAAGGCCGCACCGAAGCACGACCTTTTATCAAAATATCTTTACAAATTAATACTTCTCCGTTTCGTTGGGAAAATCGCCCGACTTCACGTCCGTCACATACTGGCCGATGGCGTTGGTCATCACGGTATGCAAATCGGCATAGCGACGCAAGAATTTGGGGGAGAAGCCGTTGTTCATGCCAAGCATGTCGTGGATGACAAGCACCTGCCCGTCGGCCGGACCGCCGCCGATGCCGATGATGGGCACATTCACCTCGCGGCATACGCGCTCGGTCAGAGCGGCAGGAATCTTCTCCAGAACGATGGCGAAGCAACCGGCTTCGGCCAGCAATTTGGCGTCACGCACCAATTTCTCGGCCTCAGCCTCCTCGCGCGCCCTCACCGCGTACGTTCCAAACTTATTGATGCTCTGGGGCGTCAGGCCCAGGTGACCACACACGGGAATGCCGGCAGCCAGTATGGTGCGCACGGTGTCGATAATCTCCTCGCCACCTTCCAGTTTCAGGGCGTCGCAGTGAGCCTCCTTCATGATACGAATGGCATTGGTGATACCCTCGGAAGCATTTACCTGATAGGAGCCAAAGGGCATGTCGCACACGACCAAGGCACGCTGCACGCCACGCACCACGCTCTTGGCATGATATATCATCTGGTCGACGGTGATGGGCAATGTCGTGAAGTTACCGGCCATGACGTTCGACGCCGAATCGCCAACCAGAATAACATCCACCCCTGCCCCATCCACGATTTTTGCCATCGTGTAGTCATAGGCCGTCAGCATGGCAATCTTCTTGCCCTGCTGCTTCATTTCCATCAGGCGGCTCGTGGTCACCTTACGCGTATCTTCTACTAAATATCCAGCCATATTTACGAATAATTATTTACCTTTTAAGCATGTTTGTTTTGTGAATCGACTGCAAAGGTACAAAAAACATAGGTGCAGCGGACAATTTTGAATCTTTAATTTTGAATTTTTATTTATTTCGTCTATTTTTGCAAGGAATATGACTCCACGTTTCCTACTATTCAGGGCATCGGCCGGAAGTGGAAAAACCTACAACCTGGCCATCCAGTACATCGCCCTTCTCCTGGCCAAAGGCGAACACGAATATCGCTACACGCTGGCCGTGACCTTCACCAACAAGGCCACAGCAGAAATGAAGGACCGCATCCTGCAATTCCTCTACGACATGTGGAAGGGCCGCGAGGGAAGCGAGGAGAAAATTGCCGACGCACGGCGGGTGGTAAAGCAGTTATACAACGCTACGCTATCCGACGACGACATCCGCCAGCGCTCACATCGGGCGCTCAGCACCATCCTGCACGACTACAGCCACTTCTACGTCTCCACCATCGATGCTTTCTTTCAAGGCGTACTGCGCAACATGGCCCACGAACTGGGACTTAACGCACGACTGCAAGTGGACCTCGACGACAAGGCTGTCATAGAGATTGCCGTCGACAACCTGATGGAGAACCTGAGGCACGACAATCGCGACGTGCTGCCCTGGCTCACGGGCTACATCGAGCAGCAACTGAGCGAGAACAAGCCCTGGGACGTGCGCCGCGAACTGAAGCACATGGCGCGCATACTCTTCGAAGAGGAATACCTGAACCGTTCGCTCGACAGCCGTAACCGCGCCTTCAACATCGAGAACATCGACCACTTCCGCCAAGCCCTGGAAGAAGAGAAGAAGAAGGAGTTGAAACCACTGACGGAAGCAGCTAACGCCTTCGAAAACACCATGCGGAACATGGGGCTCGACTACGAAGAGCTGTTCAGCTACCAAGCCGACGTGCACCGCTACATCACCAACATGAAAGCCGGGAACACGAAAGCGACCTACGGCAAACGATTGAGCGACATGGCGGCCGACCCCATGAAACTGCTGAAGTCCCCCCTGCGCAAAGAGGCATCGCTCCACCCCATCGCCCAGCAACTGGCCGCACAGCTCGACCGCATCAGCCAGATTCACCAGCAGGCAGCCAACCGACTGTCCAGCATCGAGCTGGCACTCAGCAACCTGACCCCGATGGGACTGCTCGGAGCCATCGACAATGAGGTGACCCGCTTCTCCAACGAGCGCAACCGCTTCATGCTGGCCCGCACACCCATCATGCTGCGGCGCATGATTCAAGGCGAGGATGCGTCATTCGTCTTTGAGCGTATCGGCACTCAGTACCACAACATCATGATTGACGAGTTTCAGGACACCAGCCGGCTGCAATGGGAGAACTTCCGAACCCTGTTGCTCGACAACCTGGCATCGGGCGGCCTGAGCATGATTGTGGGCGACATCAAGCAAAGTATCTACCGATGGCGAAACGGCGACTGGCGAATCCTGCACGAACTCGACAGGAACGGGCACAACGGCATCCCACTCATCCATAACCAACTCGACAACAACTACCGCAGCCTGGGCCAAATCGTACGGTTCAACAACTGGCTGTTCCCCCTCGCGGCCCAGGGTCTCGACAATCTGTCGTCGGGCAACGAAGGCGAATCGCTGACCAGCCTGTATGCCGACGTCAAACAGGAAATCAAGCGCAACAAGGAGGGCGGATACCTGCGCATCCATATCCTCCACAGCAAGGAAAAGGCCGTCGCCGAGACATGGGAGGAGACCATGCTCGCCGACCTGTGCCAACAGGTAGAATCCCTACACGCAGGCGGTGTGGACTACAGCGACATGACCATACTCCTGCGCAAGAACAAATACATCCAGCCCACCATAGCCTACTTTGCCGAACACCTGCCCCACGTGAGGCTGGTGAGCAACGAGGCCTTCCTGCTGGGCTCGTCGGTAGCCATCCAGATGATCGTCTGCGCCCTGCAAGTTATCGACGACATGGAGCGCGACCCCGTGGCCCTCTACTATCTGGCCGAAGAATATCAGCGCCACGTGGCACTTCGCCCGAACCGTATTCCACCGGCCACGACGGACGACTACCTGAAGCTTCTGCCCCGGACCTTCACCGACCACATGGCGGAACTGCGCAACCTGCCGCTCTACGAGCTGTGCGAAAAGGTCTATCGTGTCCTCGGAATCGAAAAGATTGCCGAGCGGCAGGATGCCTTCCTGTTCACCTTCTTCGACGAGCTGTCGGTCTACCTGCGCGAAAATCCGTCGGACATACCCTCGTTCCTGCAATACTGGAACGAAAAAATGCAGTTGATTCCCATCCCCAACGGCGAGGTCGACGGAATTCGCATCTACACCATCCACAAATCCAAGGGTCTGGCCTTCCACACCGTGCTCATGCCCTTTGCCGACTGGGACATTGAGCGCGACATGCTGAACGACCTCCACTGGTGCATGCCCACAGAAGCTCCCCTCGACAAACTCGGCTCGCTGCCCATCAAGTTCTCGTCCCAGAAGGTCATGGGCACGCAGTTCGAAAAGGATTACCTGGAGGAACACGCCAACTGCCGGGCCGACGAACTGAACACACTTTACGTGGCCTTCACGCGCGCCAAGGAGAACCTGCTGGTATGGGGACTGAGTCAAAAAGGCCTGGAGAAAGACAAACGGGATGAAAACATTGCCGACCTGCTCTATACTGTACTGAAAGAAGAAGATGGCGACGAAGACGGACTAACCTTCACCATGGGCAGGCCGCCCATGGCCGAACCACAAGCACAAGAGGGCCAGACTCTACCCCACACCGAGGGGCTGGCAAGGACCATCACCACGACCATGTGCTCCTACGAAGGCAATCTGCAGTTCCGCCAGAGCGGGCAGGCCGCCGACTTCATCCGACAAGTGGGCGAAGAGGAGGACGAGGCCGACGAAAGCCGCCTGTCGTACATCGAACAGGGCAAATTGCTGCACTACGTCTTCAGCCAGATTGAAACGGCTGACGACATCGAACGCATTACAGGGCAGTTTGCCAAACAGGGCATCCTGAAATCGGACAGTCAGCTCCGGCAGGTGAGGAATCTGGCCATGCGAGGACTGCGCAACGAAAGGGTGCGCGACTGGTTCTCCGGCCGCTACCAGCTCTTTAACGAATGTAACATCCTCATTCCCGACCCGGAGAACGAAGGCAAGCTGCTAAAGAAACGGCCAGACCGCGTGATGCTCTCACCACAGGAAATCATCATCGTCGACTTCAAGTTCGGCAAGCCACAAGACGAATATCGGGAACAAGTGGCCCAATACATGGAGATTCTGCAAAGCATGTATCCCGACCGACGGGTCGAGGGCTGGCTCTGGTACGTATATAAAAATAAGGTAGAACAGATATGAAGCCATTCCTGTATTACGTAGCCAAAGACCTCATTGGGCGTTACGGCAACAACTTGTCGGACGTGACCATCGTGTTCCCTGGCCGACGTGCCCAGCTCTACATGAACTACTTCCTGTCGTACTTCGCACAGGGCCCCGTATGGGCGCCACGCTTCAAGACCATCGACGAACTCTTCCAACAGTTCTCGCCATACACACCGAGCGACAACATCCTGAACGTGTGTCGCCTCTACCGCATCTATGCCGAACTGGCCCCACACCCCGAAACGCTGGACAACTTCTTCAGCTGGGGCGAAATATTGATGAATGACTTCGGCGACATCGACAAGCATCTTGCCGACGCCGACAAGCTCTTTGCCAACACGGCCGACCTGATGGCCCTGGAGCGAACCGACTATCTCAACGACAGCCAGATTCAGGCCCTGCGCGAGTTCTTTGCCAACTTCGACCCCAAGGAGCAGAGCGAAATCAAGCAACGCTTCCTGGAGATGTGGCAAATCATGCCGCAGATGTATCATCGCCTGAAGGCTGACCTCAAGAAAGACGGGATGCTATACAAGGGTGCGCTCTACCGCGAAGTGGCCGAAAGCCTAAGTTCCTCGCCCCTACCCTCTAACGCCTCTGCCACATACGCCTTTGTGGGCTTTAACGTGCTCGACGAGGTGGAAGAACAACTATTCCAGGCCCTGCACGATGCCGGACAAGCCTTGTTCTACTGGGACTACGATCTCTATTACGCATCGAAGCAAAGCACTCACGAGGCCGGCGTGTTCATACGGCACAACATACAGCGCTTCCCCTCCGCCTTATCCGAGGATATCTATAATAACCTCACGCAGCCCGGCAAGAAAATACAAGTCCTGGCCAGCAGCACCGATAACGCACAGGCTCACTACTTATCGCAATGGATAGAGGGTAAGCCCGAGAAGGGGTCGGCGATTGTGCTGTGCGACGAAGCCCTGATGCGCCCCGTCCTGCATGCCTTGCCCGACACGGCGTCAGTGAATATCACCATGGGCTACCCACTGACCGACACAGCCATCTATGGATACCTTTCGGCGCTCATCGACCTTCAGGTGGACGGCTACAATGCCGACCTTGGCCGCTTCCGCACCACGGCCATGGAACGCGTGGAGAAGAATTCCTTCTTCACCACCTTCCCCGAGGAGATGCGGCCACTGGAGTATAAGAGCACACCGCTGCTCCTTGTCGACTGGCTCATCGAGGCCGTGGAGGCCTTAGGCAAATCACTGTCCGAAGTTGCGTCGCCCTCACCCTACGACCAGCTCTACGCCGAAAGCACATTCCAAATGTACAAGATGCTGGGGCAGTTCCGCTGGCTCATCACTGAGGGAACGCTCGACGTTTCGACATCCACCCTTCGCCGCCTCATCCGGCAAGCCATGCAAATGACCAGCATCCCCTTCCACGGCGAAATGGACGAGGGCATCCAGATAATGGGACTGCTCGAAGCACGAAACCTCGACTTCACGCACCTGATTATGCTCTCCGTCGGCGAAGGCATCATTCCGCGCAAGGCAAGCGAGGTGTCGCTCATTCCCTACATCCTTCGTGCCCACTTCGGGCTCGACACGCTGGAACGTCAGGATGCCGTGTATGCCTATTCCTTCTACCGTCTGCTGCAGCGTTCCGAAGACATTACCCTCGTCTACAACGAGAACAGCACCGGGGCGGCCCAGCGCGAGCAAAGTCGGTTCATCCGACAACTGATTGTTGAGAGTGGGCTCGACATCCGGCAACTGAAGCTTGATGCACCATTCTCCATCGCTCCACCCGTCTCCATCACAGTGGAGAAGGACCAACGCGTGATGGACATCCTGCGCCACAAGAAGAGCTTGTCGCCCACGGCCATCAACCAATACATCGAGTGTCGCCTGAAGTTCTACTTCCAGCAAATTGCCCATCTGCGTATGCCCGAAAGGCCGCAGGACGGCATCGACGCCGCCATCTTCGGAACCATATTCCACGACACCTGCGAACACTTCTACCGCTCGCTATGTGAAAAGACGGGACGCAAGCAGGTCCTGCACTCCGACCTCGAACCCGTGATACAAACCCCGGCACTGCTCATCCCACATATTGACGCCGCCTTTGGCGACATTCCCAGTATCTCGGGCGTAAACATGATTATCCGCGACGTCATCACCCGCCTCGTCATCCAACTGCTGAAGTGGGACATGGAGCACACGCCCTTCACCATATATGGCATGGAGGTGGACGAATACGCCACGGTGACCATCCCCATAGGCAACCAGGACATCAATCTGACCATCGGGGGACGCATCGACCGCATGGACATCATGCACGTCAATGGCCAGCCCACCCTGCGCGTCGTCGACTACAAGACCGGAAAGGAAAAGCCGGCGCCATCCAGCATCGAAGGAATATTTGACGCTTCGGGTCACAACGCCCATGGCTACTACCTGCAGACCTTCCTCTATTCACTCATCATGAGCCAAAAGCAGCAACTGCCCGTCAGCCCCGCCCTGTTCTATATCCTGTCGGCAACCAATGCACAAGACTACGACCCCATTCTCAAACTGGGCAAGGAGAACACCGTGACTGACATCAAGGATTACGCACAGGAGTATTGGGAAGGATTGGAACGAGTGCTGACCGAAATATTCTCCTCCGAGATTCCGTTTGACCAGACAACCGACCTTAAGCGTTGCGAATACTGCGACTTCCGCCGCCTCTGCAACCAATAATTAGCAAGAAATCTACGACAAGATTTGGTTATTCGCTCACTTAATCGTAACTTTGCAGCCGAATTAAGCGATGGTTCGGTAGCTCAGTTGGATTAGAGCAGCAGCCTTCTAAGCTGCGGGTCATGGGTTCGAGCCCCATCCGAATCACGAAAAGAGCCTCCCTTTCAGCAAGGGAGGCTCTTTCGTTATGCCTATTCCAAAACGTGCGATACTGGATTAGCGAGTCTTGCGGAGATAGTCGGCAAGGCGAATCTGATAGGTAGCCATGGCCTCGGAGAGCTGGTTGCGCGCCTGGCGGTTCAGCGTCTCGGCATCGAGCAGGTCGCTGATAGTCTCTGTGCCGGCATTATATTGGTCAGTGGACATACGCAAGTTTTCGGCAGCCTCCTCCACACTCGTGCGGGCAATCTCCACTTGCTTATAGGCCTCGGTCAACTGGCTCCAGGCCGCCTCAATGTCCACGCTTAGCTGTTCGCGCGCATCCTGTGCTTCGTTCTGGGCCTGCTGGAGTTTCATTTGCGTGCGGCGGATGGCATGGCGTCCTCCCCACCACGACATGATGGGTATGGAGAGCGTTCCGAACACCAGACCGTTAGTCATGTTGGTATCCATGTAACTCTTCACGTTGTCGCTGAAACCACCCAGCCCGGCATTATAGCCCATCAGGCCGACGGCAACCGTAGGCAGATACTTACCCCGCTGCAATTTCACTTGCCACTGGTTTGCCTCGACCTGCTTTTCCAACAGAGCCATCTCCTCGCGATGCTGCACGGCCTCGTCGGTAGCCACAAGGACCTCGGCAGGATTCTGCGGTTGCAGAGACTGGGTATCGATGTCTATCGACTCGCCTGCCTTACCAATCTGCTGGGCCAAGAGAAGCAGTAGCACGTTCTTGGCATTCTCCAACTTCAGGCGATTCGAAGCCAGCTCCTGCTGCCGGAGTTTCACCTTCAGCAGGTCATTGCGCGTGGTGACTCCGGCTTTCACATAATTGTTTACCAGTTCATACACGGCAGACAATTGCTTGTCGGCAGCCTCGATGGTGGAGAGGTTATACTTCACGGTGGCAATCTGCCAATAATTCTCGGTCACCTTCTGCAGCACGTCCTTCTCTTTCATACGCAGCTGCAACTCAACAGCCTCACGTCCTATCTTGGCCAGCTTGTTGCCGGCAATGATTTGACCGCCAGCATAGAGTGGCTGAGTGAGGGTGAGGGTAGCCGAGTAGGCACGGTTGAACTCGCTGTATGAGAAAGGGGCACCGGCATAAGAAGCAAAGCTTGGGCTGATGTCTGCTACGGCAGGAGGTATGGTCCCGTCGCCTTTCATCATCTCGTCGAAGGCACGGAAGGCCATGACGTTGGCCTGAATGTCGGGGAAATACTTCGTGAAGGCCTCCTTCTGCTGCTCCGTGGCCATGTCAATCTCAAGCGCGGCGTTCTGCAACGTGCGGTTGTTCTGACGAGCCAGGTCGAGGCACTCGTTCAACGACAGGAGCTGTCCTTTGTACTCTTCTGCGGAGGTGGATGCGAAGGACTTGACAGGCAAGAGCATCAGCAACAGCACCAGTGCCGCAGCTGTCGTCTTGGGGACGGGCACATGAGAAGCTTTGTCATTCAGCTTCCAGTACACAACGGGCAGAACGGTGACGACAAGGATAAGCGTACCGATACCGCCGGCAAAGATGGTGATACCGACAGGCATCCAGAACGACGAGCCTGCCAGAATCATGGGGATAACGCCGACGGCCGTGGTGGCAGTGGTAAGGAAGATGGGCACCATGCGCCGACGACCGGCGTCGAACGCAGCATCCTTGGCCGTCCAGCCTTCCTTCATGAGGTTATCGGCATGTTCGAAGATAAGGATTTCGTTACGCATGATGATACCCATCAACGTGATGAAGCCGAAGAGAGAGGTCAGGCCCAACGTGCGATTAGCAATCCACAGTCCTATCATGGCACCGGGCATGCTCAGGGATATTGCTGCCATACAGAGTATCGTGATACTGAAGCGCTTGAAGTTAAACAAGATGAAGAAGAAGATGATTACGAGAGAGATGCCGATGCCTGCGAATATCTGGGGCAGCATTTCGGCGTTTTTCTCCACCTCACCGCCGATTTCACTGCGCACGCCGCCGGGCAAGGGCAGTTCCTTCATGATACCATCTATCTGTGACTGCACGCGTGAAGCAAGCACACCGCGTTTGCTCTCGGCAGTAACCGTTATGCATCGTTCTCCGTTGCGGTGCAGAATCTTTGCCTCGGTCCATGTCGGGCGCACGTCGGCCACCTGACGCAGGGGCACGCTCTGCCCCGTGGAGGTGCTAAGATAGGTATTCCCGACGTCGCCCAGCGCCATGTGTTGCATGGCTTCATCCTTGACGACGATGGGCACCTCGTAGTCTCTCTCCCAAATGCTTCCGACCTGCATCTCGCCCGTCTGCAACATCATCTGCAATTGGGCCGTTGTGCGATTGATGCCCAACTGAGCCGAAGATACGGGGTCCAGCGTAATGTCGATAATGGGATGGGGCTGTTCGAAGTCGGTGTGCACCCACTCCAGTTCGGGGATGCGACGCATCTTCGTCATCAGCCTTTCGGCCGCAAGGCGGAGACTGTCGAAATCGCTGCCGTAGAAGCGATATTCATAGGTGGGCACGGGCAGGAAGTCCATCTGCTTAAAGCGCACATAAGCCTCGGGCCAGTGGTTGCTCCACTTGGGTGCATAGTCGTTAAGCACGTCGAAGGTGCTTTGAATGTCGGGGGTGTTCACGATGAGCTGGGCAAAGTTTCGGCCGCCCATTTGCGGAGCATAGCTGACCTGGAAGCGAGGACTGCTGCAACCGATGAACGAAGTGGTGCTTACCACACGTTCGTCGCGCTGAAGCACACGGCGCATGCTGTCGGCAATCTCACGCGTGTGGTCCAGCCCCTCGCCTTCGGGGAGAAATATCTCCACGGCAAACTGGTTGCGGTCGGCAAAGGGGAACTGACGCATCTTCAGTTGGGGGAAGATGAAACTGGTGGCAATAACCAGCACCAGTGCCCCCACCATCGTAAACGTGGGATGCTTGAAGGTCCACTTCAGGCAGACCTCATAGATTGCCTGCACGCGATCGGTCAGCTTCACCTCTCCCTCCTTCTTCGGCTCGATGCGACGAATGAGGGCGGCGTTCAGCACGGGGATGACAGCAACGGCCACCAGGAGTGACACCATGAGGTTGATGGTGATGGTCTTGGGAAAGAGGTCCATGACGTCGTGGGCCTCGCCCGTCATGGTATACATGAGCGGGAAGAAGATGGCACAGATGCACACGGTGGCAAGCATCATGGGAGCGAAATACTGCTGTACCGACTTCACTGCAGCCTCCCTGCGTCCCAGACCTTTGCCCAGGTACTCCAGGTAGCCGTCAATAACGACGATGGAGTTGTCGACAATCATACCCAGCACGACGATGAGACAGGCCAGGGTGATGATGTTCAGGGGAATGCCGAGGGCATACATGATGCCCACAGAGGTGAAGGTGCTGAGCGGGATGGTAACTGCAGCCACGATAGCCGAGCGGAGGGGGAACAGGACCATCATCACCAGCACGATAATCACCATCGACTCGATGAGGTCGCGCAGGAAACTGTATACCGAGTCGCCAACCACCTGCGGCTGGTCGGTAATGCGGCGTATCTCGACGTCGGCTGGCAAGTAGTCCTCCTTGAACTGCTTAATTACCTCGTCAACCTCCTCGCCGTAGCGCACGATGTTGTTACCGTCGTTCATCTCGAGCGAGAGCAGCAGACAGCGGTTGCCGTTGTTCTCAATGTAGCTCTCCGACGTGTCGTATTCGCGCTTGACGGTAGCGATATCGCGCACGCGCACTACCTTATTATTATTGGAGAATATAATCTGGTTCATCAGCTCCTCCTCGCTGCTTTGCGTGGGTGTGACGTGGAGCTGGATATTCTGTTCGCCACTCGTCACGGACCCGGCCATCGTGGTCAAGCCCTGACCGTTGATGGCCTGCATGAGGGCTGCCTGGCCGATGCCATAGGCAGCAAGGCGCTCGCGATCAACGTAGAGCGTTAGTTGTTCCTTTACTTCACCATACTGCCGTACGTTGCTAACTGAAGCCACACGGCGCAGTCGGTCGGCCAGCTCGTCGCTGTACTGCTGTAACTCGCGATAGCTGCGCTGGTCGCTCTCGAGGGTGATGAGCAAGGCGCAGGCGTCGCCAAAGTCGTCGTTCACGACTATGGCCAGAACGCCGCTTGGCAACTGGCTTTTGAAGTTGTTCAGACCATGCTTCAGTTTGCTCCACACTTCGTCCTTGCGCCCGATGTCAATGTCTTCCTGAAGTTGCAGCATGACGATGCACATGCCGTTCTGGCTCGTCGTGGTGGTCTTGTCGCGGCGCACCTCCTTGAAGGTGAACAGGTATCGTTCCAAGGGTCGGGCCACCTGGGCCTCTATTTCTTCACTCGTGGCGCCAGGCATCACTACCACGACCACGCCCTGTCGCACCACAAAGGCCGGGAACTCGTCCTTGGGCATCATGTAGAGCCCAAAGAGGCCGAAGCAGAAGAGCAGGGCCGTGATGACAATCGTTATGCGGTAATTATTGATAGGCCACGCGGCCCATGACTTTTGCCAATTCATTGTCTTAGAATATTACGGGCGTACCCTCGCCCAGTTTCTGGTAGCCTTCGATGATAACCTCGTTGCCCACCTGGAGGCCCGACTCAATGGCAACGCGGTTGCCAGCCGTCTGGCCGATGGTCACGGGCGTGCGATGGGCCTGGCCTTGCCTTACGGTCCAGACGAACAGCGACTTATCGGTTGACTGCTGAACGGCCTTCACAGGCACGGCTATGACCTCGCCCTTGTTCTCTCCCTCCTTGTCGCCACCTCTCATCTGCACTCTGGCAACCATGCCGGGCAGCAGTTTGCGCTCGGGGTTAGCCACGTTGATGCGGATGTCGTAGGTATGGGTCAGGGGGTCGGCGCTTACACCTTTCTCTATGCGTCCGCCATAGAAGGTCTCGCCCTCAAGGGCATCGATGGTGATTGTCGTGGAAGTGCCGGCTGTGATGGAGGATATCTCACGCTCGGGAATGGCTACGCGCACCTTGACGCGATCGATAGAAAGGATGGTGAGCACAGGCTCGGTGGGCAGCACCGTTTCGCCTACGCCCATAATCTTCGTACCGACGACACCGCTCACGGGAGCGTAGATACGGCAGTCATCGAGGTTTTTCTTAGCCATGTCATAGGCGGCCTGGGCCTGGGCAACCTTGCTTTCCACCTCCACCCACTTCATGTCGGGCAGCGACTGGCTGTCGTGGAGTTGCTTCATGCGGGCCTGGGCATCCAGTGCCTGGTCGAGGGCGGCCTTTGTCGTGGCCAGCGTGTTTCGCGCCTGCGTCTCGTCAATGACGGCCAGCAACTGTCCCTGCTTGACGGACTGCCCCTCGCTCACGGCAAGCGTCTTCAACATGGCCATTCCGGTGAAGCTTACGCTGGTTGCCGACTCTTCCTCAACGACGCCCACGTAGGGCAATTGCTGGAAGTCGCTCGTCGTTGTCACTTTCTCCACGGTCACGCGGATGGTTTCCTCCTTATCCTCGACCTGCTTCTTGCTGCATGCCGACAAAAGAATCATGGAGCAGAGAATGGTTGTCAACACCAAGGTTCCCTGTCCGGCAATTCTGCCTTTTGTATTCATTATCATAGTAGTTAAATAGTTTTTCGGTTGCAAAGTTACTGCTTTCCGCTCACTCTACAAAGTTCTTATTGCTGAAATAATTGTCCGAAATGTCGTATTCATTGAGAAGAAATGATGAGTATTTCGTATAAATTCTCTATATTTGTGTCCGAAATAAGAATAAAACCATGGAAAAAACTGATAAAATATACACCTTGTCGCTCCTGCAGATGCTCAGCGAGGGCAAGCTCGACCCGGGGCACGGAAAGTTCTACAACGACCAGTGCTACGTGCTGACAGCCGTCGACGGCATCGAGGTGAACGCCGTAAAGAGCATGTTTCGCACGCCAACCCGCCTCGATTGCTTCGTCTTTGTCATTAATGCCGAAGGAAAGCTGGTCATCAACTCTAACATGCAGCAAATCACCATCGAGCCTCGTACGGCCTTCGTTGCCCCACCAGGCACCATCACGCAAGTCATCGAGGTCGAGGGGAGCAAGACGTCCGTCATCATGTGTAGCGAGAAGTTCATGCGCGAGATTAACCTCTCCCTCCAGAACCTTTTACCGCATATCTCCTCGCTCCACGGCATGGGCACGTTGCCGCTCACCGAAGAGCAGTACACTTATCTGCAGCACCACATCGAGACACTGGCCGAAAGCATTGCCCAGCCCGCCACGCTATCCTACTACCACGAAATTGTGCGCAACAGCATTCGAGCCATGGCCTACAGTTTCATCTCGCTGCTCATCCTCTACGTTGAAACGAAGGTAAAGGAAGGGCCCACACAGATGCACAGCCACGAGGAAGAACTCTTCAGGCGGTTTTTGCAGCTCGTTGGCCAACACTTTCGCAAGGAACGGCGCATATCGTTCTACGCCGAACAGATGCACCTCACGCCCAAGTACATGAGTAGCATCATAAGGCACGCTACGGGCCACAGCCCGGCCGAGTGGATTACACAAAACGTCATGCTCGAGGCGAAGAATCTCCTTCGCTACACCAACATGAGCATCCAACAGATTAGCTATGAACTGCACTTCCCCAACCAGTCTTTCTTTGGCCGCTGGTTCAAAGCGAAGGCAGGGCTTTCGCCCAAGGATTACCGCAACAGCAAATAACGCATGCCGGGGCATTGCCCACTATCGGGCGAGGAGATAGGCCTTGAAGTCGGCAAAGTCGCGACTCATCGCAACGCTCTGCTTTTCTCCCCGCATAAAGGCCGCCAGCCGGTCGGGCACGGGCACGGGTTGGCCAGTGATGGACTCCACTGTATCTTTGAATTTGGCTGGGTGGGCGGTCTCGAGGAAGAAGCCCGTCTCGCCCGGCCGCAAGCCTTCCTTCAAGGCGCGATAACCGCAAGCGCCGTGGGGGTCAAGCTGGTAGCCCGTGTCACGCAAGCACTGACGGATGGTTTCGACTATCTGCTCGTCGGTATAGGTGGCGCCGGAGATGTCCTGACAGATGGCCTCGTGGCTCCGGCCGTAAAGGTCGTAGATGCGGGCGAAATTGCTGGGATCGCCCACGTCCATTGCGTTGGCCAGCGTCTGCACACTGGGACGCGGCTTGTACTCGCCCGTCTGCAGGAAGTCGTAGAACACGTCGTTGCGGTTATTGGCAGCGATGAACCGCGCAATGGGCAGCCCCATGCGCTTGCCGAACAAGGCAGAACAGATGTTGCCGAAATTGCCGCTGGGTACGCAACATACGTATTTCCCGTCCTTGCCGCCACGCTTCTTCATCAGTTGGGCAACGGCCCAGAAGTAGTAGAACGACTGGGGAAGGAAGCGGGCAACATTGATACTGTTGGCCGACGTGAGGCGCATATGGTTGTTCAGCTCGGCGTCCATGAAGGCCGACTTCACGAGGGCTTGGCAGTCGTCGAACACGCCGTCGACCTCAATGGCGGTGATGTTGCGCCCGAGCGTCGTAAACTGGCACTCCTGTATGGGGCTCACCTTGCCCTTGGGATAGAGCACATAGACGTGGATTCCCTCAACACCCAGAAAGCCGTTTGCCACAGCCGAGCCCGTGTCGCCACTCGTGGCCACCAGCACATTCACAAGCCCCTGCCCCCCGTCCTGCCGCTGGCGGGTGAAGTACTGCAGCAGTCGGGCCATGAAGCGCGCACCGACATCCTTGAAGGCCAGCGTGGGCCCGTGAAACAGCTCAAGGCTATAGATGTTTTCCTCCACCTCGACTATCGGGCAGTCGAACGACAGCGTGTCGTACACGATATCGTACAGGGCATCGAGATTTACGTCCTCGCCAAAGAAACAAGATGCCACGTTGTAGGCAACATCCTGAAACGACATCCCTGGCATGTTGTCGAAGAACTCCTTAGGCAGCGGATTAATGTGCTCGGGCATGTAGAGGCCCTTGTCCTCCGCCAAGCCCTTCACGACGGCTTTCTCCAAGGTGGCAAGCGGTGCCTGCCCGTTAGTGCTGTAGTATTTCATTGATTCGGTGTTACGAATTATGGTTCATGAATAGCTTGATGAACGCGTCGCCTTCCAGCAATCCGAGGCTTCCCAGCTGGCAGGCTTCCTCGTCGAACGTCTCGACGCTATCGGCCTCGATGCCCGGGTGATAGATGCAGAAGGGGATGGGCTCATTGGTGTGGGTGCGAAGGGCCACTGGTGTCGGGTGATCGGGCAGCAGGGCTATAGCCACGTCCTTCAAGCCGTCGTCTCCTCCCTCACGCAAAGCCTCCAGTATGGGCCTCACGAGGCGCTTGTCGAGGGCATCAATGCAGCGGAGCTTCAGGTCGAGGTCTCCGTCGTGACCCGCCTCGTCGCAAGCCTCAACGTGAAGATAGACAAAGTCGCCAGTCTTCAGGGCATCGATGGCGGCCTGGGCCTTCCCTTCGTAGTTTGTGTCCCAAAGTCCCGTTGCCCCAGGCACGTCAATGACCTGCAGGCCGGCATATTTTCCGATGCCGCGGATGAGGTCGACAGCCGTAATCACTGCCCCGCTCTTGATTTCGGGGAAGCGTTGCGTCAGCGGCACCATCTTGGGTCTGTATCCCCCACCCCACGGCCATATACTGTTGGCGGGGTCCATTCCGCGCGCCACACGCTCCTTGTTCAAGGGGTGTTCCTTCAGTAGTTCCTGGCTTTTCAGCATCAGGTCGCACAGCAGGTTTGCTGTCTCACGGGCTCCCTCGTCGTTATCGGGGATGGCCGGCGAAGGCATCTTGTCGCGCCAAGTTTGCAATGGGATGTCGTGAGGCGGTGTGCACTGAAGGTGCTTGTTGCCGCCCTTGATGACCAAAAGGTTGCGATACTGGACGCCTGTGTAGAAGTGGACACGCTCCGAGTCGAGGTGTTCCTTCAGGTAACGGATGAGTATGTCGCTCTCCTCCGTCTCCAGTCGTCCGCAGGAGTGATTCTTCAGCAAGTCGCCCTCGAGGCACACAAAATTGCAACGCAAAGCCAAATCGTCGTCGGCGAGTTCCACGCCAATGCTGGCAGCCTCCAATGGGCCCCGGCCTTCGTACACGACATGCTGATCGTAGCCCAGTATGCTGCTGTTGGCCACCTCGCTGCCCGGGTGGAAACCGTCTGGCACGGTCTTCAGCATGCCGCAGCGTCCGTTGCGGGCCAGGAAATCAAAGTATGGGGTATCGGCATATTGCAGGAGAGTCTTCCCTCCCAGTTTGTCGACAGGCCAGTCGGCCATGCCGTCGCAAAGGATAATCAGATGTTTCATTAGGCCAAACTCATAATATCAGCAAACACGCCGGCTGCCGTCACACTTGCTCCGGCGCCGTAGCCCTGAATGAGCATCGGGTATTCGTTGTAGCGCTCGGTAGTGAGCAGTACGATATTATTGGAGCCTTCCAGCACGTAGAACGAATGGTCTTGGTCGAACTCCTGAAGCGACACACTGCCCTTGCCGTCGGCAAAGGTGGCCACAAAGCGCCACACGCGGTGATTCTTCTCCAGTTCCTGTCGACGGCGCTCCCATTCGGCATCGAGCGAAGGCAACTGTTCCCAGAACTCGTCAAGCGAACCTTGGAACAGGCTGTCGGGGATGAAGAGGTTGGCCTCCACGTCCTCCTGCTCTATCTCGTAGCCAGCTTCGCGGGTGAGAATCACAAGCTTGCGGATGACATCCTTGCCCGAGAGGTCGATGCGCGGGTCGGGTTCGCTGTAGCCCTCGGCCTTCGCCATGCGCACCGTCTCGCTGAAGGGGATGTCTTTGCTGATTGTATTGAAAATAAAGTTCAGCGTCCCCGACAATACGGCCTCGATGCGCAGAATCTTGTCACCGGAGTTCACCAGGTCGTTGATGGTACGGATAATGGGGAGTCCCGCACCGACGTTTGTCTCGAACAGGAACTTCACCCCACGCTTCTGCGCTATCTGCTTCAGCTCGCGATAGGTCTGATAGTCGCTGCTCGCCGCAATCTTGTTGGCTGCTACCACATTAATATTATGGTCAAGGAAATCCTTATAAAGGCCCGACACTTCGGCCGAGGCCGTGCAGTCGACAAATACCGAATTGAAGATATTCATGCCGATGACCTCGTCGCGCAAGTGTTGAATGTTGCTGGCCGGCGAATGGTGGAGCTGGTCGTGCCAGTTGTCCAGCGAAAGGCCTTCGCGGGAGAACATTGCGTTATGGCCGCTGGCAATGCCCACGACATTCAGTTTCACACGCAATTCTCGCATGAGCTTCTCCTGCTGCTGATGTATCTGTTCCAGCAGACTGCCGCCCACGGTGCCGACGCCGCATATGAAGAGGTTGATTTCCTGATATTCCGACAGGAAGAATGAATCGTGAATGGAGTTGAGCGCCTTGCGCAGGAACTTCTCGTTGATGACAAACGAGATGTTGGTCTCCGAGGCACCCTGCGCACAAGCTATCACAGAGATACCCGAGCGGCCCAGTGTTCCGAACAGTTTGCCGGCGATGCCCGGCGTGTGTTTCATGTTCTCACCCACAATGGCCACCGTAGCCAGTCCGCTCTCGGCCTGCATGGGGAACATCTTGCCGTCTTCTATCTCCTTCTCAAACTCCTCGTTCAACACGCGGCAAGCTTCCTCAACCTCGACGTCGCGCACACCGATACTCGTGCTGTTCTCCGAACTGGCCTGAGATACCATAAACACTGAGATGCCGTTGTCGGCAAGGCAGGAGAAGATGCGGCGGTTGACACCTATGACGCCCACCATCGACAAGCCGGAAACCGTTATCAGGCTCGTTCCCTTGATGCTGCTGATACCCTTAATGCTGCGGACATCGTCCTTCACCTCACTCTTTATCGTCGTGCCTTCAGCCTCCGGGTTGAAGGTATTCTTAATCAGAATGGGGATGTTCTTGACGCATACGGGGTAAATGGTGGGGGGATATACCACCTTGGCGCCGAAGTTACAGAGCTCCATGGCCTCGACATAGGTCAGCTCGGGGATGGTGTATGCCGTCTGGATGACCTTCGGATCGGCCGTCATGAAGCCGTCGACGTCGGTCCAAATCTCAAGCACGCTGGCGTCGAGCGCTGCGGCTATGATGCTTGCCGTGTAGTCGCTACCACCTCGGCCCAGATTCGTCACCTCGCCACTGTCTTTGTCTGTGGAAATGAAGCCGCCGCAGATGGCCACCTTGAACCCGGCTTTCGAGTCACCGAGGTGCTTTCTCACCATGTCATTGGTCAGTTCTGTAGCTAAGATGTCCTTATTGTTCGACCGGTATGTCTTGATGAAATCACGGCTGTCAAACCACTCCGCGCCGTCAATCAGGCATGCCACAATGCGGCTCGACATACGTTCGCCATAGCTGACGATGGCGGCCTGAGTCTTCTGACTGAGGTCACGAATCAAATAGACACCATGATAAATGCTACGCAGTTCTTCCAGCATAGCCTTCACGACAGCCATGAGCGTATCACGCTCCTTCCCTGCCGGAATAATGGTGTTGATCATTGCCTCGTGGCGCTCGGCAATTTCCAAAAATGACCGTTGGTAGGCTACATCGCCTTCCACGGCCATTTGTGACGTCTTAATAAGTTTATCGGTAATACCTCCTAATGCAGAAACGACAACGATGACATGCTCCTGCTGAGCTTCTACTATCTTTTTTACACTTAAAATACTTTCTACGGAACCTACGGACGTTCCGCCGAACTTCAATACCTTCATCTATTACAAATTACGTATTTGCGCACAAAGATATATCAAATCACACAAAATCACAAATTTTAAGACAGTGAATACTGATTTTATCAGTAAATACTATCTGGAGAACTTGCGTTTCACCCATTGGAACCAGTCGTACCCCGAATGATAGGCCTCGCCCTCCTGCTGCATGTCGGAAGCCGCAGCCAACCAATAACGGATGTGTCCCTTGTAGGGATGTACCAAGCAAAGGTAGTTCAACGCGTCCTCCTTCACCTCAACCAGATTGTTGCGGTCGACACGGACAGCAATGCCCAGTCGCTCCACCAAGTCGGGATAGTTTCCCTTGTCGGGGACATTGCTTCCCCACGAGGCCACTACCCCACGGCGATCGGTATAGCCCTCGTTGTCGCGCTCAAGCTTCTGCGCTCCTGTAACGAAGACTTCTTTATCGGAGCAACCCTCAATCCAGACGTCGACTTGCACCTCGCGATGCCCCTTGAGCGCCGTAAAGCGCTGACGGAACTGAAGGGTCTGTCCCTTGTACTGCCAGTCGGTAGCATATATCTCCACTATGGCGGTGTCGGGGCCCTCGCTGATTACCCGTTGGCCACGTGCCTTCACGGGATTGACGAAAGTCGGCTCGCCCTCTACGTAACCGCGGAAGGAGCCTGCGCCGATGCTGGCCCCCACGAAGAGGATATCCTCGCCGAAGCCCTGCGCCATCAGTTCGGGTGTGGAGTAAAAGTTGATGCTGTCAAGCTCCATCTGCATCTTCTTTTTACCATAAAGGTCGATGCTCTGGCGGTGGTCCATGTAGACACGGAAGCCAATCCATTCGTTCTCCCACATTGCCCCGTGTCCGTAGATAGCATCATACATCGACAGGGAGGGCACATCGCCCTGGAACTCCACCGAATTGATTTTGGGGTATCGGTACTTTCTGTCCCACAACTTCATGTGGGCATATACCTGAGCAGCTACCTCCCCAATGTGCCCCTGCAGGGGAAGCAGGAATGCACAAGCTAAGAGAAATGCAAGACGTTTCATCGCGTGTCAGAAGTTAAAATAGCACGGCCTCGCCCTTGCCGTCCTCAGTCAGGTAGAAAAGAGGAGCGTCGATGGTCTGCGGCTGGTCGTAATAGTGAAGACCGGAATCGTTGGTGCGGGGATACCATTCAGAGAGCAGGCCCACCATTTCGGCAGCAGCCCAGATGGCCGGTCCATAGCCGTGAGCAGCGGCAGCGCTGACAGGACGATAATAGTAGAATGCCGGATCGAAGGCCATACCCGTTCCCACGCACGTTCCTTCAACCTTGCCTTCTTCCGTAACCTTTGTGCTGATTGCATGCCATGCCAACTGCACCACGCCACCATAGGTTATGCCCTCGAGCCATCCCTTGCGGATAGCGTGGGCTATAGAGTAGCAATATATGGCCGTTGCCGAAGTTTCCAAATAGGAGTCGTTGCGGTCGAGCAGCTGGTGCCAGAAGCCCTCGCTCGACTGATAGGAAGCGAGACCGCGGACATGCTTGCGCAACTGTTCGAGGATGAAGGGACGGTCAGCGTGGTCCTCGGGCAGCATGTCGAGCAGTTCGACGGTGGTCAGCAAGGCCCACCCGTTGGCACGTGCCCAGTGGTAGGTAGGCTGGTCCTGCAATCCCTCAACATAGCCGTGGCGATATATTCCCTTCTCGGGCACCCACATGCGCTGGACGAAGTTCTTATACATGGTAGCAGCCTCATCGAAATACTTGGTCTCTCCCGTATACACACCACGGTAGGCCACAGTGGGAATGCCCATATACATGTCGTCGAGCCAGATGGTGTTGCGCTGCGGACGATGACGGGCAAACGTACGGTCCGGCAGACGATACTGTCCATTCTCTACAAAGTCAAAATAATTTTCAATAATCGTGGAGAGCTGGGCGTTATCCTTTCCCTCGGCCATTGCACATTTCATCATGGCCGTGCACATCGTGCCGCAGTCGTCGAGCGCACGGGGATGCAGAATCTGTTCCATCTGCCCGTCCTGGCACTTCTCTTGTTCGCGGAACTTAGGTGCCACCTCACAAATGAAATCGAAGCGGGTCTTCACGTAGTCTTTGTATTTTGCATCTCCCGTAACCTCAGCGGCAGCCAAGAGTGCCTGATAGGTGATGCCCCACTCGTAGGAGCCGATGCGGAAGGCTCCGCGCTCCAGCGTTCCGTCTTCCTTCAGGGCATGCGGCGTCTGGGCATCCACGTATTGGAAGATACGGTCGAGGGTTGCCAGGACGTCCTCCTTGTTCAATTCCCCGTAAGGCACCTTATAGTCGGGCTTCAGCAGATGAAGCGGTGTGGTGGAATCGTTAACTTCTTCTTGGGATTTCTGTTGTGTACACTGCACACTGATTAAGCCGGCAAAAATCAACAGGATTGCATTTCTTGTTTTCATGGGTTAAGTATTTATTGCATTATTCTTTTGGGCAAAGATAATGTAATCCAGATGATTTTCCAAATAATCGTCGGCACAAGTTTGCCTTGTCGGTAAAATTCCTTATCTTCGCATCGATAACGTCTTAAAATGATGAAAACATCAACTTTTCTCTTTCTGGGTTTCCTCTCAATCAGTTCGTTCGCTCAAGTGCCGCTCCACTGGGTAGGCAATGTCCCCAGGCAGGCGCAGCCCGCAACCTTGGGCATCCCTTTCAGCAAGGGAGAGATGAAACCATCACAAACCGGCAACATAGTAGTCAACGGGAAGGTGCTCGACACCGATTTCTGGCCTTTGGCCTATTGGACCGACGGCAGCATTAAGTGGGGAGCGGCGGCAGCCGTCATTCCCTCCGGTTCCGACGAACTAAGCTTTCAGACCGCCACGCAGCTGTCCAACGCATCGAGCCGCGCCGCCTCTGCGAGCCCGACGGGTATCGTGGTAAACACCGGGCCGCTGAAGGCCTACATCGCGCCACGTGGCAATTGCCTCATCGACAGCCTTGTGCTCAACGGCGTGCGAATCGCCGAGCAGGGCTACCTCATCTGCTCCACGCAGAACCAGCCCTACGACGAACAGACCAGCAGCCTGCAATTCAACCACTACCGCAGCGTTATCGACACGGCATACGTTGAGCGCCAAGGGCAAGTGCGCACCACGGTACGCATCGACGGCCACCACGCAGGCGGCAGTCGCCAGTGGCTGCCCTTCACTGTACGCTTGTATTTCTATCAGGGCAGCGAGGAGGTGAAGATGATTCACTCGTTTGTCTTCGACGGCGACCAGCACAACGACTTCATCCGCGCACTTGGGGTGCGGTTCATCGTTCCCATGCGCGAACAACTTTATAATCGCCACGTTGCATTTGCGACAGACAAGGGCGTGTGGGCCGAGAGCGTCCAGCCCCTGTCTGGCCGCCGAATCCTTGACAACAACCCGCAGCTTGAATTCGACCAAGTGGCAGGCAAGCGCATAGCCGAGCCGTCGGCATTCGACGCGAAAGGGCGCGACCTGTTGCGCAACTGGGCATCGTGGGGCTCGTATCGCTTGAGCCAGCCCAACGACCAGGGCTTTTCCATCACCAAGCGGGCCCACGCCAACAATCCCTGGATAGGCACACAGACGGGGCACAGGGCACCCGGCTATGCCTTTGTGGGAGACGTGAGCGGCGGCTTGGGCATTGCCGTCAAGGATTTCTGGCAGAGCTACCCCGCCTCGCTGCAGGTCGACAGTGCCACCAACGAAAAGGCCTTGTTGACAGCTTACCTGTGGAGCCCCAACGCACCGACCATGGACTTGCGCCACTACGACAACGTGGCCCACGACCTGAATGCCTCGTACGAGGACGTGCAGGAGGGCATGTCGACGCCCTACGGCATAGCACGCACCTCGACACTCACGCTTGTTCCGTTCGGCGGAGACCTGAACAAGGGTAATGGAGGGGCAAACATGCTGAAAGACTATGTCTTCGAGACAGCCCAGCGCCTGAGTCAGGACACACCGCTACTGCCAACGCCGGCATACCTGCACAAGAAACACGCCTTCGGTATTTGGTCGCTGCCCAACACCAGCACACCCAACGGCAAACAGGTTGAGGACCTGCTTGCCCAATACCTCGACTACTACCTGCGCCAAAAGGAACAGCACCACTGGTATGGGTTCTGGAACTATGGCGACTTCATGCATCAGTATGACCCTGCGCGCCACGAGTGGAAGTACGACGTAGGAGGATTTGCCTGGGACAACACCGAACTTGGCAGTGTGTCGTGGCTGTGGTATAGCTTCCTGCGCACGGGGCGCGCCGACCTTTGGAAACTGGCAACGGCAATGACCCGCCACACCTCGGAGGTCGACGTCTACCACATTGGCGACATGGCCGGACTGGGCTCGCGCCACAACGTGTCGCACTGGGGCTGTGGCGCCAAGGAGGCACGCATCAGCCAGGCGGCATGGAACCGCTTCCAATACTACCTGACGGCCGACGAACGGCTGGGCGACCTGATGGCCGACGTGAGCGATGCCGACCAGAAGCTCTACACCATCGACCCCATGCGTCTGGCCCTCCCCCGCGAGAAGTATCCCTGCACGGCTCCTGCCCGCCTGCGAGTGGGCCCCGACTGGCTCGCCTATGCCGGCAACTGGATGACCGAATACGAGCGCACGCGCAATCCTATTTATAAGAAGAAGATTGAGGCTGGCATGAAGAGCATCTCTGCCCTGCCCCACGGAATATTCACCGGCCCCGGCGTGCTTGGCTACGACCCCAAGACGGGCATCCTCTCGTGGGAAGGCGACAAGGCGGTAACCCACACCGAGCACCTGACCACCATCATGGGAGGATTCGAGGTGCAGCACGAACTCGACGAGATGTTCCCCAACAAGGCGTGGCAGCGCACGTGGCTCGACTACTGCCGCAACTACCACAAGGTGGCGAAGAACACCTTCCGCGTGAGCCGCCTGAAAGCCTATGCCGCCTGGAAGTCGGGCGACAAGCAGTTAGCCCGCGAAGCATGGCAAGACATGTGGACCTACAGCACCAAGCTTCAGCACTACCCCTTTGAGATGCGCCACATTGAAGGCAGCGCGGTTGCCGAACCGCTCGACGAGAGCCCGCTGACCACCACCAACGACTGCGCCCTGTGGAGCCTCGAAGCCATCTTCATGCAAGAAGTAATTCCGCAGTAATTCTTGACTAATATCAAGTAATTGCACGTTTTTAGCCAATTTGTGCATCGATTATTTGCACAGATTGGCTTATTTTGTGTACTTTTGCCGCCGATTTAACAAAATTAAAGGTAAAAAAGATTAAAGAAAAGGTAAAACTCAAACAAAACAAAACTATGAAAAAGGTATTATTTGCATTTGCAATTCTGACTTGTCAGCTATCACTTATCAATCCTATACAGGCTGGCGGATTAGTCACCAACTCAAACCAGAACGCAGCCTTCCTGCGCCAGATGAGCCAGGATGCCATCATCGACATCACCGGCATCTACCTCAACCCGGCCGGCACAGCCTTCCTGAACAAAGGTTGGCACGTGAGCGCCAACATTCAGAACGCCAAGCAGAGCCGTGACATCACCACCGACTTCCCTCTCTTCCAGTACAATCGTCAGCAGCCCTACACTCCGCATGAGTTCGAGGGTGATGCTTATGCGCCCGTGATTCCCTCTATCCATGCAAGCTACAACCATGACAAGTGGAGCGTAAACGCCAGTTTCTCGCTGGGCGGTGGCGGTGGTAAGTGCGAGTTCGACCAGGGTCTGGGCTCGTTCGAGGCGCTGTATGCCGGACAGATTTACAGCAGTGTGGCAGCAGCCGGTGACCTTCCCATCTTCCAAGGCTACAACCTCGACTCCTACATGAAGGGCCGCCAGTACTACTTCGGTCTGTCGGTGGGCGCCACGTATAAGTTCATAGACAACCTGGCCGGCTTCGTAGGCCTGCGTGGCGTGTATTCCACATGTAACTACAATGGTTACGTACAAGACGTAAATTACTCATTGGCCACATCACCCACACCCATCGACGTAAACAGCGACCTGGCCCTCAACTGCGACCAAACGGGCTTCGGCGTGACTCCCATCATTGGCATCGACTACAGAATCAACAAGCACTGGAACGTGGCCGCACGCTTTGAGGCTGAGACCAAGCTGCGCCTGAAGAACAAGACCGAGATGAACGCTGTTGCACTGGCACAAGTCGCTGCCGGCAACGCCACACTCAGCCAGTTTGCCGATGGCAAGAAGGTGGAGGCCAACATCCCCGGCATCCTCAGCGCAGGTGCCCAGTACAGCCCCATCGACCAGGTTCGCATCATGGCCGGCTGGCACTACTATTTTGACAAGGCTGCCAAGCAGTACGGCGGCAAGCAACACAAAATCGACAAGAACACTCAGGAGTTCTCGGCCGGCGTTGAGTGGGACTGCTGCAAATGGGTGACTATCAGCGGTTCATGGCAGAACACGCGCTACGGCCTCAGCGACGAGTACATGAACGACCTCTCGTTCAACCTCTCGAATAACATGATAGGAGGAGGTGTGCGCATCAACGCTACCGAGAAGATTCACATCGACCTGGGCTACATGCACACCCTCTACAAGGACAAGACCATTACAACGGCAACAGCCGCTGGAGCGAAGACCGACAAGTACCACCGCTCGAATCGCGTGTTTGGCGTAGGTCTTAACCTCGACTTCTAAGCATACCGCTCCGAAAAAACAATTGCTTTGTTATAGCGAATTGCAGGTTATTCACTACCTTTACGTAGTAGTAACCTGCAATTCTTTTTTATGACGCGTCTTCTCCTTACATACGCAAAGCTGCACGCCTCGTTCAGCAAAAAAATCACCCCCGTAAGGATAAAAAATAGGCATTACGTCGGATTCTATATTCATCGCTCGACGGCTATATAATCATCGTGCGATGAACGTACATTCATCGACGACGGCTGTATAACCGTCGGCCGATGAATATAGAATGTCGTGCAGCGATGTCAGGTTTACTTCGTAAGTTTTTGATTTTTAACACATATTTTGGTCGCAAAGTGCCAAGGGTTACAGGATTATTTCGTAATTTTGTATGAAAATATGCCTTCTTACAAACAGAAATCATGAAAACAACAGCAAAGTTACTATCCGTGGGAAAAGGTAAAAAGATGATGCAAGCCGTGTTGCTGCTTGCACTGACGCTGGCAGGGGCGGGCCGTGTGGCCGCAGCCAAATGGATTGACGTAACAAGTGCCTACCTGGTGAACCCCTCGTTCGACGGCAACGACCGCACGACGGGCTGGCTGGGAACACCCTGGGGCGCCGCCAATCCGCATGAGAATGCCGAGCACTACGAAAAGACGTTCAACAGTTACCAATATCTGACCGGACTGACACCGGGGCGCTACCGACTGAGCGTGCAGGCCTTCTACCGCATGGGATCGGCCAGCAACGACTACAACCTGTTCACGAGCGGCGAATATGCCGACTCGCAGCTGGCCCAGCTGTATGCACAGACGACCACTCAGACCTACACCACCCCGCTGGCACCGGCCTCGAGCGCGGCGCTGAGCGAGAGCCTGGGCGGCCAAGTAGTTCTCGTGGGCTACGGCAACTGGGGCGGACAGGGTTACTACTACCTTCCCAACAACATGGAGGCGGCCTACTACTGGTTCGCCGCAGGACACTACCAGAACGAAGTGGAGTTCACGGTGCCCGCCGACGGCATCCTACAGGTGGGACTGCGCAAATATTCCGTCCTGTCCGGCGACTGGATGTGCTGCGACAACTTCAAGCTGGAGATGTGGGGCGAGGTAACCCCTGTAACGGGCATCAAGCTGAGCCCGAGCGCCGCTACAATGGTAGCCGGCGAGCAGCGGCAGCTGAGCGCCACCGTCAGCCCCTCGAACGCAACGTTCCGCAGTGTAACGTGGACGAGCAACAACGAATCAATCGCCACGGTTGACAAGAATGGCCTCGTCACGGCACTGAAGACCGGCCAGGCGAAGATTACAGCCACGGCCACCGACGACAGCGGCGTCACGGCCACGGCCACCATCACCATCGTGAACAACGACTCGGAGCAGAAAAACCTGCGAATCACCGAGATACAAGCCGCCAACAGCGACCAGTTCCTCGACCCCTCGTGGAACTACGGCAGTTGGATTGAGCTCTACAACCCCAACACGGCGCTGGGCGTGTCGCTAATCGGCTGCTGGCTGAGCGACGACCCCAACAACCTCATGAAGGCGCACATCACCGAGCCCACGGCCATCCCGGCCAACGGCTACAAGGTGCTCTGGTTCGACCACCACGACCAGTACTACCCCACGCAGATTGACCTGAAGCTGGACGCCGAGGGAGGAACCATCTACCTGAGCGACAAGAACGGCAACCTGATTACCTCGCTCCAGTACCCCGAGGCCATCAGCCGCTGCTCCTACGCCCTGAAGGACCTCAACGGCCAGGAGTGGGGATGGTCGTCGACACCCACGCCCGAAGCCGCCAACACGGGCATGACCTTTGCCACCGAGCGCCTCGAAGCCCCCGTCGTGGACCAGCCCACGCAGGTGTTCGGCGCATCGCTCACCGTGTGCGTCAACATCCCACAGGGAGCCACCCTACGCTACACGACCGACGGCAGCGCGCCCACCCTCAAGAACGGCGAGACCTCGGCCGACGGACTCTTCTACCCCAGCGAGACCACCGTCTACCGCTTCTGCCTCTTCGCCGACGGCAAGCTGCCCAGCCCCGTCGTCACACGAACCTACATCCTCGAAGACAAGTCGTTCCCCTTGCCCGTGATGAGCATCACCACCGACTGGCGCAACCTCACCAGCGAGGACTACGGCATACTGGTGCGCGGCAACGGCAACGGCCGACCGGGCAACGGACAAGACGCTGCCTGCAACTGGAACATGGACTGGGAGCGCCCCGTCAACTTCGAGTATATCAACGAGGAAGGCGCAATGGTTATCAACCAGGAGACAGCCATGGAGCGCTGTGGCGGATGGAGCCGCGCCTGGACACCCTATTCCTTCAAGATAAAGGCCAAGAAGCAGTATGAGCTGCAGAACTACCTGCCCTACGACTTCTTTGCAGACAAACCCTATCGCAAGCACAAGACGCTGCAGATGCGCAACGGCGGAAACGACACGCAATGCCGCATCAAAGACCCTGCCCTGCAAGCCATCATCTCGCGCTCCGGCATCGACGTCGACTATCAGGCCTACGTGCCCACCATGCACTACTTCAACGGCGTCTATGCAGGCGTCATCAACATGCGCGAGCCCAACAACAAGCACTACGTCTACGCCAACTACGGACTCGACGATGACGAAATCGACCAGTTCGAGATGTCGCCCGACTCGGGTTACATCCAGAAGTGCGGCACCTTCGAGAGCATGCAGCTCTGGTACGACCTGGCCAAGCAATGCGGCAGCAGCGACGAGGCCTACGAGCAAATCAAGCAGATGGTGGACATCGACGAATACTGCAACTACATGGCCATACAGTTCTTCCTGGGCAACTGGGACTGGCCGCAGAACAACGTAAAGGGCTGGAAGCCCCTCATGGAGGGCGGCAAATTCCGCTTCATCCTCTTCGACATGGACGGCTCGCTCAACACCACCGATGCCTTCAACACCTTTGCCAACAAGCAGTTCTACACCTTCGACGTGCTCAAGGGACAACCCATCGATCGCTACTACAACAAGGAGATTGAGTTCGTGACCATCTTCCTCAACATGATTCAGAACGAGGAGTTCCGCAAGCAGTTCGTCGACACCTACTGCCTTGTGACAGGCTCCGTCTTCGAGCCCAACCGCTGCCAGGAGATTATCAACGAACTGGCCAACCACGTCAGCGACAGCCAGAGCATCCGCGACCAGTTCTACTGGGCATCAAGCACACCATGGAACACGGCCAACGACCTTATCAGTAGCCTCACGACGGCTCGCCAGAACGCCATGTACTCCACCCTGCGCAGCTACGCCCCCATGGGCCTGCAAGAGACCACGCCGCAAATGGTGACCCTCAGCGCCAACATCGACGAGGCCCGACTGCTCGTCAACGACCTGCCCGTGCCCACCAACAAGTTCCAGGGCCAGCTCTACGCCCCCATCACCTTCCGCGCCCAAGCCCCTGCCGGCTACAAGTTCGTCGGCTGGAAGATGCTGGAAGGCAACGGCCTGGAGACGGCAACCGACCTGCTGCCGGCCGAGTCGACATGGAAATACTACGACCAGGGCTCGCTCGACGGGCAGGCCTGGTACAGCACCAACTTTAACGACTCGTCGTGGCCCAGCGGCAAGGCACCGCTCGGATACTACGTCGGTGGCAACCGCTACACGAATACCTATCTCGACTACGGTAGCGACGCCCAGAACAAGTATCCCACCTACTACTTCCGCACCACGATGAACCTCACCCAGCCCCTCGACCCCAACGAGACGGTTTCCCTCAACTACATCATCGACGACGGATTCATCCTCTACATCAACGGCACCGAGGCTGGCCGATACAACATGCCCACAGGCGAGGTAACCTACAGCACCTTCGCCAGCTCCTACACCCGCAACAACCCCGACAGCGGCACGCTGCAGCTCGATGGCAGCCTCTTCCACCTGGGCAAGAACACCATCGCCGTGGAGATTCACAACAACAACGCCAACTCCAGCGACATCTACTGGGAAGGCAGCATCACGCAGAGCATAACCCTCACCGACGGGGCCATCGTGAGCACCGACGAGGAATATGAAATGCCCGAAGGCAACATGGTGCTGCAGGCCTGCTACGCCGAGATGACCGACCAGGAGAAGCAGGAAGCCGGACTGGGCACCGCCCCCGTGGTCATCAACGAGGTGAGCGCCGGTAACAGCATCTACGTCAACGACTACTTCAAGAAGGACGACTGGGTGGAACTCTACAACACCACGTCGGAGGACATCGACCTCGAAGGCATGTTCCTGACCGACCGCAGCGCCAAGCCCGAGAAGTACGTGATTACCGCCAAGGGCACCAAGGCCAGCACCATCATTCCGGCCCACGGCTACAAGATTATCTGGTGCAGCAAGCGCAACACCAACAACGAGCTGCACGCCAACTTCAAACTCGACAACGTCGACGGCACCGTCATCCGCCTGATGGCTAAAGACCGCTCGTGGGCCGACAGCCTCGTCTACTGCGCCCACAACGGCGACCAGACCGTGGGCCGCTATCCCGACGGAAGCGCCGAGGTGTACCTCATGACGCAGCCCACCATCGCAAAGTCGAATCTCCTGAACACCTATGCCCAGGCATGGGAATACGTTGCCCCCAAGGACACCACCAACACCTCCGTGGGCAGCATGGCCAGCCGCAACGGCGCCATGAGCATCGCCTACGGCAGCGACCAGCTGATTGTCAAGAGCGAGGAGAACCCACACGTCACCGTCATGGTCTACACCACTTCGGGCGCCTTGGTAATGTCGCAGGCCCTGAACCTCGAGGACGGACATGAGCGCGTGGGCGTTGCCCCGCTTCCTGCCGGCATCTACGTGGCTCGCGCCCGCGACAACGAAGGCAATGAATGTGCAACGAAATTCATCAAGCGATGAGAAGAGTACTCTATATCCACGGCTTCGCCTCGGCAGGCTCCTCGGGCACTGCCACCCACCTGCGCAACATGCTCTACGAGCACGGCGTTGAGGTCATCTCCCCCGACGTGCCCGTCATGCCCACCGAGGCACTCAGCCTCCTGAAACAGATGGTTGCCGAACTGCAGCCCGAGCTCATCATCGGCACCTCCATGGGCGGCCTCTACACCGAGCAGATGTACGGCACACCGCGCATCATGGTCAACCCCTCCTTCCACATGGCACGCCACCTCACCTTCCAGGGCATGGGCCGCCGCGAATTCCTGAACAAACGGCAGGACGGCGCCCGCGAGTTCAAGGTGGACCGCGACATGATTGCCCAGTTCCGCGAGGTGGAGAAAACCTCGTTCAGCGGCGTCAACGCCGAGGAGAAGACCCTCGTCTGGGGCTTCTTCGGCAAGAACGACAAGTTCGTCAACTGCCAGCCCGAGTTCAAGAAGGCCTACGGAACGGACCACTTCCGCATATTCGACGGCGAACACCGTCTCAACGACGTCGTGCTGAAACGCGACATCTTCCCCCTCGTCAAACAAATCCTTAAACTATAATCCACCATGAAAAAACTGTTTGCCATCGCACTGATGGGCTTCGCCCTGGCCAGCTGCACACCGAAAGAGAACAAACAACAAACCACCGGCGAAGAGCCCGACACCACAGCCACAGCCACCGCGGCCGTAATCGCCGAAGGCGCCGAGGCGCCCGACTTCACCCTGCCCGATCCCGAGGGCAACCCCCACTCCCTGTCCGACCTGCGCGGCAAGTACGTCGTGCTCGACTTCTGGGGCACCTGGTGCAAGTGGTGCGTCAAGGGCATACCCGACATGAAGGCCTACTACGACAAGTATGAGGACATGTTCGAAATCCTCAGCATCGACGTTGGCGACAGCGAAGCCACATGGCTCGAGGCCATCGACAGCTACGACATGGACTGGCTCCACGTCATCACCGACGAGGAAAGCGCCGAAAGCCTGTCGGAGCTCTATTCCATCGAAGGCTTCCCCACAAAGATAATCGTCGACCCCGAAGGAAAGATTGTGAACATCACCGTCGGCGAGGACCCCGCCTTCTACAAATTCATCGACGACCTCTTCACCAACTAACCCGTCCAACCCAACAAAATAACAACTGCGAAATCACAACATCATAAAAGCGACGAGGGTGAGCCAATAAGACTCACCCTCGTCGCTTTCTAAACAACAGGTATATTTTAGCGTCTGTCTATGATGCCAAACAAACTTTTTCGATATTCTTTTTGGTTTACACTGAATAATTCCTAACTTTGCAACATCCCTATGCCGATAGCGCGGTATGCGCTGGGACAAGAATGAAAGCCAGCGGGCTTCGTTTGTCATAGGGATACCATATATAGAAAGGCGTTTATCATGCGCTTAGTTCTTGATGTATAGAAACCTAGGAAATTTCAAATGCAATCAGAGAACAATGCAGCGATAGATGCCCATGGGTGTGTTATCAAGCATGCCTTGCTTGTCGTTTCATTTATACGGCAATGCAGGTTTATGCCATAACATATCAGCGTGGGGTCTTAGGTTGCTCGTTCAGATTGCAGGGCTATCCTAGGGCCTCTATACGTGAGACGAGCAATGACAATGACTCTCACGCTTTTTTTATATATGCATGCCGATACAAGAATTATTAGATGCCATGATGGGAGTCACATGGGAAGATTAGAATGCTATACCATTACACATCTCAACAGGCAGTTAATGAGGCTCAGTAGAAAATCCGTGGGGATAAAAATTGCTTCATGAAATAATGATTATCT
>SAMEA3663184__coassemble_16_pt1 | contig 135179 bp, 136 predicted proteins | sample SAMEA3663184__metabat2_low_PE_010 | metagenome-assembled genome bin SAMEA3663184 (sample SAMEA3663184) | pig gut metagenome | biome: pig gut; feature: pig-associated habitat; material: faeces | place: Denmark | collected 2012 | reverse complement strand
AATCATTATTTCATGAAGCAATTTTTATCCCCACGGATTTTCTACTGAGCCGAAATTACCATGCGGCCTCTGGGGCGGCGCTTCGGATTTCTTTGAAATAATTTGGGAAATCGCTTGCTTATTCGTACCTTTGTGAGCTCAAAATACGTATTAGCTTTTATGGAACTGGATTTGTTAACGGCCATATCGCCAATCGACGGACGATACAGAGGGAAAACAGAGGCCTTGGCAGCTTATTTTTCGGAGTATGCACTGATACGCTATCGCGTAAGAGTGGAGGTGGAATACTTCATCGCCCTGTGTGAAGAACTCGCGCTTTTCCCCGGCTTGGCGACCGTAACAGACAACCTGCGCGACATCTATCGGAACTTTACGGAGCAGGATGCGCAGCGCGTGAAGGATATTGAGGGCGTGACAAACCACGACGTAAAGGCAGTGGAATACTTTCTCAAGGAGAAATTCGACGAAATGACGAAGGGCGAGGACCATGAAGGGGCATCGTCTTCAACCCTCAGTGCGCTGAAGGAATTTATCCATTTCGGATTAACCTCGCAGGATATCAACAACACAAGTGTGCCCCTGTCGTTGAAAGAGGCGCTGGAGGATGTATATTATCCGCAACTCGAGGAGCTGATTGCTCAGCTCGAGGAGTATGCCGAAGAGTGGAAAGACATCCCCATGCTCGCCAAGACCCACGGACAGCCGGCAAGCCCCACACGTTTGGGGAAGGAGATAAAGGTGTTCAGCTATCGTCTGCGCCGACAGGAACAGATGTTGAAGGCCGTGCCCTTTACAGCCAAGTTTGGTGGAGCAACGGGCAACTTCAATGCCCACCATGTGGCCTATCCTGGTCGCGATTGGCGCGAGTTTGGCAATCGCTTTGTTGCCGAACGCCTGGGATTAGAGCGTGAGGAGTACACGACGCAGATTAGTAACTATGACTGCCTGGCTGCCGTGTTCGATGCCATGCGACGTGTGAATACCATCATCATCGACCTTGACCGGGATGTGTGGCAGTATATTTCGATGGAGTATTTCCGCCAGAAACTGAAGGCTGGCGAGGTGGGCAGCAGTGCAATGCCCCATAAGGTGAATCCCATAGACTTCGAAAATTCGGAAGGCAACCTCGGTGTGGCCAATGCTCTGTTGGCACTCCTAAGCCAGAAGCTTCCCATAAGCCGCTTGCAGCGCGACCTCACGGACTCCACCGTCCTGCGCAATGTGGGCGTGCCCATGGGGCATATGCTCATTGCCCTGCAGAGTACGCTGAAGGGACTGCACAAGCTCGTGCTGAACGAGGATGCCATTCGTCGCGACCTCGACAATCAGTGGGCCGTGTGTGCCGAAGCCATACAAACCATACTGCGCCGTGAGGGCTATCCCAAGCCCTACGAGACCCTGAAGGTCTTGACACGAACGGGTAAGGGCATTAGCGAACAGACAATCAAAGAATTTATAGAAACACTCAACGTAAGCGAAAAGGTAAAAGAAGAGTTGAGGCGCATATCGCCTCATACCTACACAGGTATCTAAGAATCTAATTCATTCAATCATCAAATCATTCAATTTAGTATTATGATTAACGAAGACAATCGTTGGAGAGAACAATTTTCCGACGAAAGGGAAGAGGGCCGGGAGGGCTATCGTCCCTACAACAGAGAATCATCAAAGAGTTATGGTAACAATGGAGTAATCGGAAGGTCGCAAGGCCAACGTTTTCATAGCGAAGCAGGGCACGAAGGTCGCATTAAGCGTCCACGCATACAGCACTCGCCCAGCTACGAACCAGCACGTCCCTACAACCGCGAAGGCGGCTATCAGCGCCACGAAGGTGGCTATGGTGCCCAGCGTGTGGGCGCAAGACCATACGGTCAGCGTCCGCAGCGCGATGGTGAGCAGGGCGGTGGCTACCGTCCTCGTCGCGAGGGTGGTTACCAGCAGCGTCAGGGAGGCTATCAGCCCTACAACCGCGAAGGTGGCTACCAGCGTCATGAAGGCGGCTATCAGCAGCGCCAAGGTGGTTATCAGCGTCAGGGCGGTTATGGTCAGCAGCGTGGCGGCTATCGCCAACATACGGGCGGCTATAACCCTCATGGCAAGTATAGCATGAAGAAGCAGATTGAGTACAAGGAGCAGCACTACGACCCCAATGAACCCATTCGTCTGAACAAGTTCCTTGCCAACTCTGGTGTGTGCAGCCGTCGCGAAGCCGACGACTTCATCCAGGCCGGCGTGGTACGCGTGAACGGACAGGTGGTGACGGAACTGGGAACGAAGGTTATGCGCACCGACAGCGTACTCTTCCACGACCAGCTCATCACACCCGAGAAGAAGGTTTACGTGCTGCTGAACAAACCTAAGGATACCGTAACCACCAGCGACGACCCCCAGAACCGCAAGACGGTGATGGACTTGGTGAAGGATGCTTGCAAGGAGAGAATATACCCCGTCGGCCGTCTCGACCGCAATACCACGGGCGTGTTGCTGCTCACCAATGACGGTGAACTCGCCAGCAAACTCACGCATCCTCAGTACCTGAAGAAGAAGATTTACCATGTCTTCCTCGACAAGAACGTTTCGGCTGCCGATATGCACCAGATTGCAGAGGGCATCGAACTGGAGGACGGCCCCATCAAGGCCGACGCCATAGAGTATGCCGACGAGAAGGATAAGAAGCAGGTGGGCATTGAGATTCACTCGGGCCGCAACCGCATCGTGCGTCGCATCTTCGAGCACTTGGGCTATAAAGTGATGAAGCTTGACCGCGTGTACTTTGCAGGTTTGACGAAGAAGAATGTCCGCCGTGGCGACTGGCGCTTCCTGACAGAGGCTGAGGTGAACATGCTCCACACGGGAATGTTTGAATAGGACCCACCCCAGCCCTCCTTTGTAGGGAGGGGGGTAGGCACTATTATAGGATAATAAGTAATAAATGATAATAAATATCATGAAACGTACAAAAGTAATTGATGCACTGAAGCGGACAGACTTCGGTAGCGAGATAACAGTGATGGGTTGGGTGCGCTCGAAGCGCGGCTCGAAGGGCATATTCTTCATCGCCCTCAACGATGGCTCCACCATCAAGAATATCCAGATCGTGGGCGAGGACCAGAACTTTGACGAGGAAATGGTTCGACTGATAACCACTGGTGCCTGTCTGAAAGTGGTGGGAACACTGGTGGAAAGCCCCGCTGCCGGCCAGGCCAGCGAGATTCAAGCCAAGCAGATTGAAGTGTTGGGTGAGTGTGGCAATACCTATCCCTTGCAGAAGAAGGGTGCGTCGTGGGAGTACCTGCGCACGGTTGCCCACATGCGTCCTCGCACCAACACCTTTGGTGCCATCCTGCGCATCCGTCACAATATGGCGATGGCCATCCACACCTATTTCCACGAACATGGATTCTTCTACTTCCACACGCCCCTCATCACTGCCAGCGACTGCGAGGGTGCCGGAAATATGTTCCAGGTGACTACAAAGAATCTCTACGACCTGAAGAAGGACGAGCAGGGAAAGATAAGCTACGACGACGACTTCTTTGGCGAGCAAGTAGCCCTCACCGTGAGCGGACAGCTCGAGGGTGAACTTGGTGCAACGGCACTGGGCCAGATCTATACCTTCGGTCCCACGTTCCGTGCCGAGAACTCGAACACTCCGCGTCACTTGGCCGAGTTCTGGATGATAGAACCCGAGATGGCCTTCTATGACAAGGACGACCTGATGGATCTCGAGGAGGACTTCATCAAGTACTGCGTGCGTTGGGCACTCGACAATTGCCGCGACGACCTCGAATTCCTCAACAAGATGGTAGATAAGACCCTCATCGAGCGTCTCGAAGGCGTCTTGAAGGAGACCTTTGTGCGCCTGCCTTACACCCAGGGCATCGAGATTCTGCAAGAGGCAATCAAGAAGGGAAAGAAGTTTGAGTTCCCCTGCCAGTGGGGCGACGACTTGGCTTCGGAGCACGAGCGTTACCTCGTGGAGGAATACTTCAAGAAGCCCGTCATCATGACTGACTATCCCAAGGAAATCAAAGCCTTCTACATGAAACTGAACGACGACGGCCGCACGATGCAGGGCACCGACGTACTGTTCCCCCAGATTGGCGAAATCATCGGCGGCTCGGTTCGCGAGGAAAGCTACGACAAGCTGATGGCCGAGATTCATCGCCGTGGCATGGAGACCGAGAAGCTTGAGTGGTATATTGACACCCGCCGTTGGGGCTCGTGCCCTCACGCCGGATTCGGTCTTGGTTTCGAGCGTCTCATCCTCTTCGTTACCGGCATGCAGAACATACGCGACGTCATCCCCTTCCCCCGCACACCGCGTAACTGTGAGTTCTAAGTTTTTGCCGTAAGGTTGTTAAACTATAGCGGGCGCTTCGTGTCTATCTTGACATGAAGCGCCTTTTTTTTGTCTTTTTCCTGCTGTCGTCGCTGCTTGCTTATGGGCAGTCGGACAGCATTGTTCGCGTCAACGTGAGGGGCATGGTGTATGAAAACCAGACCCTCGACCCGCTGGAGGGAGCGCAGGTGCGCCTGCTCCGTACCGACAGCACGCAGGCGGCTGGCGCATTGGTGCAGAAGAGCGGACTCTTCGTCCTGCCACGCATCCCCACGGGGACCTATATCCTACAGATTTCTTTCATGGGCTTCAAGGAGCAGCGATTCAGTATCACGCTGCCCCGAAGGCCGGGCAACTTCCGCGTCAAGGATATCCTGATGCGCGAGGACGCCAAGGTGATGGCGGAGGCCGTGGTTGAAGGCAAGTTGGCCGAGATGACGGTTGTCGACGACACGGTCATGTATAATGCCGATGCCTATAAACTGCAGGAGGGCGCTGTCGTGGAGGAACTGATAAAGAAACTGCCCGGTGTGGTCGTGAATGATGATGGATCCTACACCTGGAATGGTAAGACGGTGGAGCAGTTCCTCGTAGACGGCAAGGAGTTTTTCGGTAACAACCGCGACTTGGTGTTGAAGAACCTACCTGCCGACATCGTGGATAAGGTGAAGGCCTACGACAAGCAGAGCGACTATGCCCGCGTTACGGGAATTGATGACGGACAGGAGCGTACGGTGCTCGACCTTACAATAAAGAAGAATCGCAAGCGTGGCTGGTTTGGCAACATCGACGGGGCATACGGCACGCACGACCGCTATTCGGGTCGCGCAATGGTGAATCGCTTCGTGGGCGACCAGAAGTTCTCGCTCATCGGTAATGCCAACAACACGCAGGGCAGCGGCATGACGGACAACCAGTCGGGCGGAATGACCATGAACGTGCAGATTAAGGGTGAGGAACGTGGCGCCCGAAGCAAGCGCGACCCCTTGCTGGAGCTGAACGGCTCGCTCAACGGAAATTTCTCGCAGGGCAAGAGTCAGTCGTGGCGCAACTCACAGAGTTTCGAGAACCAGAATGCTGCTTACTCCAACTCGTGGAACCAGAACTCGAACCGCAACCGCAACGTGTCGTTCAACTACAGGGTAGAGTGGCGCCCCGACTCGATGACGAACATCCTCCTGCGGCCCAACCTCTCGTGGGGTGGCAGCCGCAGCCGCTCGGCCAGCGAGAGCGCAGCGTTTTCCGACGACCCCTATGAACTGTCGGACAACCCACTTGTCAACTATCAGACGCTTGCCCCACTGATAGGCGTGAACCATCGCGAGAACCGCAACCACTCTACGTCGTCGAACCTTAACGTCAGCGGTTCGGTGCAGGTGAACCGCCGTCTGCGGAAGCCCGGCCGCAACCTTACGCTGAATGCCGAGGCTGGCTATGGGCACAGCACCAGCGAGAGCCAGTCGTATGCCCATGTCGACTATTACCAGATACTGGCCACCACGGGCGACGACTCCATTTACCACAAGATTCAGTACAACGAGGCACCGTCCGTCAACCGCAACTTCGCCACGCGCCTGTCCTACACGGAGCCTGTGGGGCGCCAGGTGTACCTGCAGATGTCGTACCAGTACCGCCATCGCTTCACCGACCGCGACCGCAACGTGGGCAGCATCTTTGACTGGATGCGCGACGACAGCGGCAATCTCTACAATCCCTATACCTTATATAATATTGCAGCCGACAATTATCGGCTGTGGGAAGACGTGGCTGCGCCCGACACGGCTCAGAACACCTACACCATAAACAAGTATCAGAACCACAACGTCAACGTGCAGCTTCGCATCAACCGCACGCTCTATCGCCTCACCATCGGTGCCAACCTGCAGCCGCAGGTCAACGAGGTTGACTACCAGAAGGGGCTCAAACACTACGACGTGCGCCGCGCGGTCTTCAATGCCTCGCCCAACATCAACTTCCGCTACATGTTCTCGCGCCAGGAGCAACTCGAATTCCGCTACAACGGACAGACGGGTCAGCCCTCCATCACCGACCTCATACCCGACACACTGTCGAACGCCGACCCGCTCAACATCCGCCTTGGAAACCCCGAGCTGAAACCCTCGTTCACCCACAACCTTCAGGGCTCCTATCGCCGCAGCGTCCCCGACCTCCAGCGCACCTCGGCTCTGAACCTTCAGTTCCGCACCACGCAGAACTCCACCGCCAACCGCACGGAGTACAACGACGTGACGGGCGGACGTATCTCGAAGCCTGTTAACATCAACGGCAACTGGAACGGTTCGGCCAACTTCAACTTCAATACGGCCATGGGGGCGGACAAGTACTGGCGTATCAACACGAACACGGGATCCTCCTTCACCAACGCCGTGAGCTTCGTCTACCAACGCGCCACGCAGCAGACGGTGAAGAACCGCACGCGCGGCCTCAACGTCTCGCAGTCGCTGCGCCTGTCGTATCGTCGCGACTGGGAGAGTGGTTACAACCTCGATGCCGGCATCAACGCCCGTGCCGGCTACAACCACAGCCGTGCCTCTAACTCCTCGGCCTCCAACCTCGACACCTACAACTTCTCCTATGGTGGCAGCGCCACGCTCCAATTCCCCTGGGGAATGTCCTTCTCGACCGACCTGACGGAGCAGAGCCGCCGAGGCTACGCCGATCAGGCCATGAACACCAACCAGCTCATCTGGAACGCCTCGCTCAGCCAGCGCCTGCTGCGCAAGCGCACGCTCACCATCAGCCTGCGTGCCATCGACATTCTGCAGCAGCGCGACAACATCAGCCGTGCCATCTCGGCTACCCAGCGCACCGACTCGCGCAACGAGGCCGTCAACTCCTACGTGCTCCTCTCGGTCCAGTGGCGCTTCGGCAAGTTCGGTGGCCGTAGCCAGGGCAGGATGAGGGGCGAGGGCAATGCGAGAATGCGCGAAGAGCGGCCCGACGACGATGGCCCTCGCTCCGGTCGTGAGGGCGGGCGCAGCGAAGGTCGCCCCAGCGGTGGCTCGCGTATGGGCGGTGGCGACGGGCCCCGTGTCAACGGCTGGTAGTTTTCCCAACTTTTTTCCAAGAAGCAAACATCGTGCAGGCATAAATTTTGCCTTGACGCATTAAAAATACAGTACTATGTATTGCAAGGTATTATATTTATGCTTAACTTTGCATCGAGGAACCCTTAAGGAACAAAGGAGTATTGTATAGTCATTACAAATAATACCGTTAAATCATGAACAACAAGCGTTTTTATCTTTCAGAAACCGACAAGAAACTTGCCGGCGTGTGTGGTGGCATTGCCGAGTACTTCGAGGTCGACCCCCTCTTGGTGCGTGTTGCTTTCCTTGTGGCCGTCTTCGGTCTTGGCTGTGGCTTCTGGGGCTACATCATCCTGTGGCTCTGTGCTCCACGCAGGTCCTATTAGTTCAGCCCCCTCCGGCTCCCCCAAAAGCCCCCCGGCTCCCCCAAGGGAGAGGGATAGGCTTCAGGCCCAACTTTCAATTTTCCGCTCGGCCCGCAGGGACGCTTGCGTAGAGAAACGGAGCAAGAACTTTCAACTTTCAACTTTCAACTCTCAACTTTTAATTTATCTCCATGGACATCAACAACGCCAAATCCCAGATGCGCAAGGGGATGCTCGAATACTGCATCCTGCTCCTGCTGCGGCGCGCGCCGGCCTACGCCAGCGACATCATCCGCCAGCTGCAGGAGGCCGAACTCTTGGTGGTGGAGGGCACACTCTACCCCCTGCTGACGCGACTGAAGAAGGACGGCCTGCTCTCCTATGAATGGCAGGAGAGCACGCAGGGGCCGCCTCGTAAGTACTACGCCCTGACCCCCGAAGGCGAAGAGTTCCTCGGGGGCCTCGACCAGGCCTGGACCGAACTGGCCACGACCGTGAACTACCTTAAAAATACCCACCTCCTAACCCATTAAGAATCATGAAAAAGAACATCACCATAAACCTCCTGGGCCGACTCTATGCCATCGACGAGGACGCCTACGAACTGTTGAAGCGCTACACCGATTCGCTCCGCAGCTACTTCGCCCGGCGCGAGGGCGGCGAGGAGATAGCCGACGACATCGAGGCCCGCATAGCCGAACTCTTCGACGAACTGAAGCAGGGCGGCCTGCAGGCCATCACCATCGAACACGTGGAGGACATCATCCACCGCGTGGGCAGACCGGAAGATATGGAGGAAGAAGCCCCCTCCCAAGACCCCTCCCGGCCTCCCCGTGAAGGGGAGGAGAAGCCCCAAAGCGAAGAGGACGGAGAAGCTACCTCCCTCACGGGAGGGCGGGGGAAGGGTCAACGGCGCCTCTATCGCAACCTTGCCGACCGCAAGCTCATGGGTGTACTCTCCGGTCTGGCTGCCTACTTCGGCGGCGATGTCCTTTGGTGGCGACTGGGTTATGTCGCCCTGTTCTTCCTGCCCGGAGGGTTCGTCTCCCGCATGTTCTATTGGTCGAGTTGGCACTGGGGCATCAGCCTCAACTTCACGCTCATCATCCTCTACGTCGCCCTGGGCATACTCATGCCCGTGGCCGAGACGCCCGAGGACCGGCTCAGGATGAAGGGCAAGCCCGTCAACCCGCAGAACCTGGCCGACGAAGTCAGCCAGCCGCAGCCCACGCAGCGTCCCGGCGAGGGTCACATGGGTTGCCTGGGCGGCTTCTTCTTCATCGTGGGCACCCTTGTCCGCTGGTTCATCTACGCCATGGGCATTGCCTTGGCCTTCACCCTGCTGGCCGGCATCGTGGCCCTGATAGCCGTCATGACCATGCCCCACACGATGATTCACGAGAGCGACCCCACCTTCTGGCAGTTCTTCGATGCCAACCAGAGCCTCCTGCTCACGGCCTCCGTGCTCTCGTTGGGCGTGCTGCTCATACCGACGTACTGCATCATCCACAGCTTCTTCAGCGAAATCCGCATGCTGCAGCCCATGGGCTTCCGCCAGCGCCTCGCCTTCCTGGTTGTCTGGATAGGCCTGTTCATCGCCGCTGCAGTCTTCTGCACACGTCTCGTGGGCCAGATTAAGGAGGCCGAGGACAAGAGTTGGCAAATCCGCGACGAACAGTACCGCAAGGAGAATACCCACGACGGCATCTTCTACAAGCCCGACGAGTGGGACTTCCTCTCGGAGCGCGGCTGGCGCGTCCTGCGGGCCGACCATTGCGACCGCTACACCTCCAGCGGGCAATACTACACGGGAAGTGGGGCCCGCTACATCGACACCTACGACTCGCGCCACCGCCAGCTCTTCACCATCGAGCGCACCGAGCCGCTCCAGCCCGGCACCTACCGCCTGACGGCCTGTGTGCGTGCCGACGGACAGGGGGCCTACGTCTATGCCTTTACCGATACACTCGCCGAGAACGGTACGGTCTATCAGACCGAAATCCCCGCCGACGACAACACGGGCGGCGGTCTGTGGCGCGAGGCCAGGCTGAAGCGCGACAGCATAGATGCCTATGTATCAACCAATCCGGAGTCTGTCCGCCCCGCCGACTACGACTACCTCCGCGCCATCGCCGAGGCCAACGGCGGGCGTGGCTTCGGTTGGAATCGCATCGCCCTGCCCCTCGTCGTCGTCAAGAAGCCCACCCTAATCCACTACGGCGTCTCCACCGTCCCGTCCCTCACGGGCCACACGTGGCTCGGCCAGTGGTTCTCGGCCTGCGACTTCGAACTGAAGCGCATCGACGACAAGAAAAAGTAATACCCTTTCCCCGGCAATCCCTCCCCCTGCACGGGGAGGGGGAGAAGCAGGGTGGTACTTGTCCCACAAGGGTCGGACAAGCGGGGCGACGCATTGCTGAGGCTTGGTCGATGCATTGTTGGGCTTGTCCGACAGTGGTGGGACAAGAAACTCGACGCGCACATTGTTATTAAACGCGTTTTAGTTAGTAAATAAGTAAAGGGCCAACGGGCCTCATGCGTCGCGACGACGCACCACCTGTGCGCTGACTTGCGGCGGAGAGATGCTCTCGCGCGCCGGTCAATAGTTAAATATGTGTAAATTGTGGCCCTCGGCGCCGCGATAAGACTGTTTCACCGACCTTTCCTGCCGGATATGTCGTAAAGAATCTTTATCTTTGCCAAGGTAAACCCATGACAATATGAAACGCACAACACCCCTTCTGCTGATGCTCCTGTTCGGGCTAACGGCCCTGTGGACAAGCGTGCAGAGTTACCGCATGGCTCGGCGCGAGATAGCAGACCAGCTGACCGAAGCTCTGTTGCTCACACAGGCAGAGATGCCCGCCGACTGGCTCACGACCGACACCATCCGACAGTTTCGAAGCCACATCTGCCAGGTCCTGTGGCCGGGCAAACCCGATGCCAGCGAGACGCTCTACACACTTGTGCGCCGCACGAAGCAGGCGCTGGAACGCGAGGGCCGCTACGCCATCTCGTCGGAGCGCGGGCGCTCGTACCGCATTGACGTGTTGTAATCCCTTTCCCTTCTCATCATTAAAAAAAGCCCATTTCACCGACAATTATTCGTTGTCGGTGAAATGTCAGTTTAATGTCAGCATTCTTTTTTGGCACGTGGCGGCGCGGCAGTGTAACTTTGCCGTGACGATTAACGAATGATGACATAAACGATGAAAAGATTCTTCTTGTTTTTGGTTCTTGTGGGGCTGGGGCTCATGGTGCTGGATTATGTGGTTGACCACCGCCACGACGATGACTCCTATCTCCAGCAACTCGAACACACGCTGGCGTGTAGCGATTGGGTGACCTATGACGACCCGACGTATGGCTACCGGATGCGCTATCCCTCGTGCTTCGTGCCCGCCGAGGCGGAAGGGGAGGGCAGCGTGAGGTTAGTATTTGTCGAGCAGTTGCCGCTTCGTGATGTTCAGTACATGACGCTGGAAACCGGCACGGAGGTTTGCCGCGACTCGCTCAATCCCTATCGCGAGATGCGCCGAAGGGCCAAGGAGGTCGATGGCGTGTGCCTGCAATGCTCGTCCACGGAGTATCTGCTCTCTGCGCGCTTGGTGAGCCGAGGACCGCAGGCCACTGCCTATCGCCTGCAGGCAAAGTACGTGCTCAAACAACGGTTGTGGTTCGTGGAGACACTCGTTTACCCCGAGGACTTTGCGCCGGCGGTGGGCAGCCTCGTGCGCGAGGTAAAGGAGTGGCAGCCCTTTTAACTCGCTTGTTTGTGCAGTGGAAAGTTTTAGTGGAACTCGGCTACGCTCATGACCCATTGCTCCGTTTCCCGTGTCTCGATGTGGTAGGACGCCTCCCGCAGCAGGTCCTTTACGTTGTCACGGATGCCAGTTCCCAAAAGCTTTCCGACGGCCTCTTTCTGAGTCCACAGCCGGAGGAACGTGCGCGAGGGCTCCCTGCTCTGCAGGATGAGCGCCTGCTCCTCGTCGTTCATGGCATAGCGGACAAGGGGCTCCGAAATCTTTCGCGGCGACTCAATGTCGATGCCGCAGGGACGGTCACCCACGACGCAGGCCACGGCTCCGCGACAATGGGAGAGCGAGAAGTGAATGGGTCGTGGGGAGAGGGGCAAGTATGGTTTCCCGTGTTCGCCATAAAGAAAGGTAGGCGGTTCCGTGACGCCATACGCCTCGCGCAGAGCCTGGCAGAGCAGACGATAGGCGAGGATAGACTGCCGCCTGCCAGCATCGTGCTTGAAGGACAGCGCCTGCTTGCGGCGCCATTCGGGCAACTCCTCCAGCCACTGGGCGAGTTGCTCGGTCGTGTAGTCTAATATGTGGTCGTTAATGCGTATCACCGTGCAAAGGTACAAAATAATTCAAAATTGAAAATTCAAGTTTGAAGAATATTCCTTATCAATATCTTTGTGTGAAAACATGGGGTTTCATTTTGTCCTCCCGCAGTTTTTACTTATCTTTGTTTCCGTATTACGTATTTTCTTAATTCTTACATAATATTATGGAACTTGACTTTCGCACCTTGGCAGCGCAGTACAAGAGTGAGTTGTTGGATAAGGTGATGCCTTTCTGGATGACGAATAGCATCGACCACGAGCATGGGGGCTACTTTACGTGTATTGAGCGCAATGGTGAAGTGTACGACACCGACAAGTTTATCTGGCTTCAGGGACGTGAGGTGTGGATGCTCTCTACCTTATATAATAAGTTGGGCGAGAAGGACGGCGTGAGCGAGGCAACCCGCAAGGAGTGGCTACAGGCCGCTATCGAGGGTGCTGAGTTCCTGAAGAAATATGGCCACGACGGTCAGCTCAACTGGTACTTCTCGCTGACCCGCGAAGGAAAGCCCCTCGTTGAGCCCTATAATATATTCTCCTACACGTTTGCCGTTATAGCATTTGGCCAGCTCTACAAAGCAACAGGTAACCCTGAGTATGCCGATATTGCCAAGCGCACCTTCGACATCGTGCTCGCCCGTCGACATAACCCCAAGGACCGCTGGAGCAAGGCAGCCCCGGGCGCAAGAGCCCTGAAGGACTTCGCCTTGCCTATGATATTGTGTAACGTGGCCTTGGAGATAGAGGAACTCTTGGATCCCGCCTTCCTGAAGGAAACCATCGATATCTGTCTGCACGAGGTCCTCGACGTATTCTATCGCCCTGAACTGGACATGATTGTCGAGTGTGTGAGCAAGGACGGCGAGCTGGTGGACTGCCACGAAGGTCGACTGCAGAACCCGGGCCATGCCATCGAGGCCATGTGGTTCATTATGGACTTGGGCAAACGCCTGGGTCGTCAGGACCTGATTGACAAGGCTGTGCACATCGCCCTTCGCGAAGTGGAATACGGATGGGACAAGCAGTATGGCGGCATATTCTATTTCATGGACCGCCTGGGGCGCCCCCTGCAGCAACTCGAGTGGGACCAGAAACTGTGGTGGGTTCACATTGAGACGCTCATAACCATGATTAAGGGTTACGAACTGACGGGAAACGAACAGTGCCTCGAGTGGTTTAAGCGTGTGCATGATTATGCTTGGAGCCACTTCAAGGATGCCGACTATCCTGAGTGGTTTGGCTATCTGAACCGCCGCGGCGAAGTATTACTCACCCTGAAGGGTGGCAAGTGGAAGGGATGCTTCCACGTTCCCCGTGGGTTGTTCCAAGTATGGCAGGCGCTGGAGCGCATAAGTGAAAAGCAGCAATAATGGGCATGAGGAAATTCGAAATAGCATTGGTTTTTGCTTTGGCCGTCGCAGTAAGTGCCGTGGCGCAACCTCGCTTCGTTGTCGATACGCCGATACAGAAGATAGGCGAGATGGTGTTTCAAAGTCCCAAGAAGGTTGTATTTACCTTCACCAACAAGGGTAAGGCGCCGTTGGTCATCAAGGAAGTGCATCCTTCGTGTGGGTGCATTGAGGTAAGTTATCCGGATGAGCCAGTGCCCGCTGGCGGTAAAGGAACAATAACCGCAAACTATGATGCTTCGATGTTGGGCACGTTCCACCGTGAACTGGTTGTCTACACCAACACTCAGGATACCCCGTATTACCTCGCCTTCGAAGGGCGAGTGGTTGAGAGAATGCTCGACTACGAGGGCGACTTTCCCATTGACCTTGGCAATGTCCGGCTCAACACGAACAACGTGGAGTTTGATAACGTAAGCCGTGGCGACAGACCGGTTGCCGAGTTGCTGATAGCAAATACCGAGCATGGCGCATATACCCCGCAACTCATGCATTTGCCTGCTTACCTGTCGGCCGAGTATCTGCCTCGCGAAATCCAGGGCGGACGAGTGGGAAAGATACGGCTGACCTTGAATAGCGACAAATTATTTATGGATGGTCTGAACCAGACCTCCCTGTACCTGGCCCGCTATCTTGGCGACAAGGTGAGCGATAAGAATGAGATTGTCGTCTCAACTGTTCTGCTCCCACCATTCCGCAACATGACGGCCGACGAGCTGGCCCGCGCTCCTCGTATCGTGCTGATGGATGGCGAGGATATGGTTGACGGCGAGGTGGCTATGGTTGTTGAAAAAAAGAAGAAAGCAACCAAGACCATTAACGTGACGAATATCGGCGAGGATACGCTGACGATAAGTGCCGTTCAGGTATTCAACCATGCGCTGACCGTGACGCTCGCCGATCGAAACATCCTTCCTCATGGCACAACGAAACTGAAAATAACAGTCGATGCCAAGGAACTGGCAAAAGCCAAGAGCGGTCCGCGTCTGCTGATTATCAGCAACGACCCGCGCCACGCCAAGACAGAGCTGAACCTGAATGTAGAATAATTCACGAATGACGAAATATAATGATATGGAACATCCAGAAAATAGTGCTGAGTTTGCAGGCCTGACGGTAAACAGCGGCGTGGGGCCGGTGTCCATCATTAATCCATATCTGAAACGTGGACGATTCGCCCGGCGTCACATGTCGGCAGATGACTATGTCGAGGGTATCCTTCGCGGCGATTCTGCGATATTGGGTCAAGCCGTAACGCTTGTTGAGAGCACGAATCCCGACCATCAGGTCGTGGCACAGGAAGTCATAGAGAAATGCCTGCCTTATAGCGGAAAGTCGGTGCGTATTGGCATCAGTGGTGTGCCGGGTGCTGGAAAGAGTACGAGCATAGATGAATTCGGCATACATGTGCTGAAAGAATATGGCGGGAAACTGGCCGTGCTGGCTATCGACCCGAGCTCGGAACGGACGAAGGGCAGCATCTTGGGCGATAAGACTCGCATGGAGAAACTTAGCGTACACCCCGATAGCTTCATCCGTCCCAGCCCCTCGGCTGGCTCGTTGGGCGGTGTGGCGAGAAAGACTCGCGAAACGATAATCCTGTGCGAGGCTGCCGGATATGATAAGATTTTCGTGGAGACAGTTGGAGTGGGGCAGAGCGAGACAGCCTGTCACTCGATGGTTGATTTCTTCTTGCTAATCCAATTGGCTGGCACGGGCGATGAGTTGCAAGGCATCAAACGTGGCATCATGGAAATGGCCGATGGAATCGTGATTAATAAATGCGATGGAAATAACGTCGAGAAATGCCAGCTGGCTGCCACGCATTTCCGAAATGCCCTGCATCTGTTCCCTGCCACCGAGAGCGGTTGGATGCCCAAGGTCCTGTGCTATAGCGGATTCTATGGTATCGGTATCAAGGAAATATGGGATATGATTTATGAGTACGTTGCATTTGCTAAAGGCAATGGTTACTTCGACTACCGACGCAACGAACAAGCCAAGTACTGGATGTACGAAACCATTAACGAACACTTGCGCAACAGCTTCTACCAGAATTCGACAATCGCTGATATGCTGAAGGCTACGGAGCGCAGTGTGCTGAACGGCGAGAAAACGTCATTCGTGGCTGCCAAGCAATTGCTCGACACGTACTTTGCACTCTTGCATTAGCCACGTCGGGGTGCTTGTTGCCCCACATATACCTAACGAATTGCAATCATCCAGCCAACGGGAGTCTATCTCGTTGGCTGCGTCTATCATATAGCTATGTGGATTCACCCGTTGGCATTCTTCGAAGAGCACGCGCCCATTGCTGCTCTTCTTGCCGCAGACGAACAAGATGACATCGTGGCGCGAGGCAAACTCACGAATGTGAGGCATGCGGTTGGCAACCTGGCGACAGATGGTGTCGTAGTACTTGAAGGTGGCCTTGGGATTAATGTGCTGATTGATGTATTCCACGATTCGGCGGAATTCGTCAAGTGGTTTGGTCGTCTGACTGTATAGATAGATGTCGCGATTGAAGTCGAGACGCGAAACCTCTTCGAGCTTCTCGATGACAATGGCCGTACCTTCAGTCTGACCAACCAAACCCAAGACTTCGGCATGGCCATTCTTTCCGAAAATGGCTATCTGCTTCTGATGCTCGGGGTCGGAATCATATTCTCGTTTGATGCGTTCCTGTAAGTGAAGCACCACAGGGCATGTGGCATCAATGATTTCAATATTGTTTTGCTGGGCTTTGTGGTAAGTTTGTGGTGGCTCGCCGTGGGCGCGAAGAAGAACGGTGGCATCGTGGAGCTGGTCGTATTCTTTATGCCCAATGGTGATGAGGCCCAATTGCTGTAGACGAGCGCACTCCATGGAGTTGTGGACGATGTCGCCCAGACAATAAAGCGTTTGGGCGCTGTTTTGCAAGACTTCTTCGGCTTTCCCTATGGCGCGGGTCACACCGAAGCAGAATCCACTGCCGCTGTCAATCTCAACCTTCATTACTTGCTGGCGGCTCGTTGGTATTCACGAAGGAGCCATGCCTTCTGCTCAGGAATAGTCAGATGACTGTTGTCGAGGACTATTGCATCACTGGCCTGGCGCAGGGGGCTGACCTCACGATGGGTGTCGATGTAGTCGCGTTCTTCTACGTTGCGCAGGATGTCGGCGATGTCACATGCCTCTCCTTTGGCAGTCAACTCGTCGTAGCGGCGCTGCGCACGTATTTCGGCACTGGCCGTAACAAAAATCTTTAGTTCGGCGTTCGGGAAGACGGTGGTGCCGATATCGCGCCCGTCCATGATGATGCCGCCTTCTTCGCCCATATGTTGCTGCTGGCGTACCATTTCTTCGCGCACAAAAGGCAGAGCTGCTACGGGGCTGACGTGATTGCTAACCTCAAGCGTGCGGATGCGGTCTTCCACACGTTCGCCATTCAAGTAGGTGTCGGGGCGTCCCCGCTCTGCGTTGAACTGGAAACTTATATGAATATTCTTCATCTCTTGCTTAAGACGGCTTTCGTCGATTTTCTCCCCTTGGATGACGCCGTTGTCCAAGGCATATAGGGTGACGGCACGATACATAGCGCCGCTATCGACATAGATGTAACCGATTTCTCGGGCAAGGTCCTTTGCCATCGTGCTTTTCCCGCACGAAGAATACCCGTCGATGGCAATAGTTATCTTCTTCATGATTATATTAGGAGTATGATTTTATAGGCTATAGGATAGACTGACGGAGAGGGTGGGGGCGCTGACATGATACTTGGCATAGGCCAAACCCAACTTGAACTTTTTGATGTTTAGTCCTGCACCAGCCGAAAGGCCTGCGGCATGACTTGAACCAGCTGCCTTCATTTCATAGGCTCGACGGAAGTTGAATCCAGCTGCAACATAGAATTGCTTGGTAGGAATGATGTCTACTCCAACGCAAAAATGATTCATGAGAATACTTCCACCCTTAGGCTTCTTGCTTACGTGATAATAATACTTTGAAGACCATCGGGAAATGTCGACCATAGTTACGCTGAAGCGAATGGGCGCGTGCCCCAGAGACTTAGTGAAACCTAACTGAAGATTGAAAGGAAGACGTTCGTGGTCTTCGCCAAAAGCCTTAACCTGTCCTCCTAAGTTGGCAGCAACGGCAGATACGGAAAAGTCGTGTTCCTCATCATAATAGTTCAATCCAAGGTCTACGGCTAATCCGCATGAGGTGTAGTCTGCGTATTTCGAATAAATGATTTTGCCTGTGGCTGCTCCTACCCAGCGTTCGCTGAGGCTGTAGCTGTACATGCCGCTTATGGCCATGTCTAAAGCACGCACATCGCCCAGCTCTTCGCCGGTTTCCAAGGTTTCTTTCATGTTGCCATAGCCAACAAACTGAACGCCTACTCCCCAGGTTCCCCTTTCGCCAGCAATACGTGAAAATGAGGCGCTACCGGTCTTGCTGCCTCTCATGTAAGTCATAAAGTTGAGGTTCAAGGAATTGTCGCTGACACTGGCCAGCAGAGCCGGGTTCTGGAAAATAAGGGAGGCGTCGTCTTCTATGAGCGATATGTTACGTCCACCAAGTGCTGTGGTGTGAGCCGACGTTGGGAGGTTGAGGAAATTAAAGACACTGGTACTTTCTTGCCCTCTTGCCGATTGGCAGAGTAGCATGACAAAAGAAAGAATAACCAGTCGAAACGTTTTCATTTAATAAATTTAAGCCCTCAAAGGTACATTAATTCTGAGATACTACATTATTAATAACGTCAAAACTCCTATAAAAGTTGCATGAGACGGGAAAAATGTGGTAAAAAGGAAAAAAAAGCATTGAGAAGCGACCATAAATAAAAAAAATGTGTTACATTTGTTGCCGAAGTATTGAAATTAACAGAAATCTATATGGAAAACGTAGAAGAAAGAAACCTTAACGACGAGCTCGAAGGTCAGTCGTGGACCAGTCTTTTGATTGGCTATGTACTTGTGCTCGCAGCAATCTTCGTTGCGTTTGAGTGGACTCAGCGTGAGATTAAGATTGATGAGAGCACAGAAAAAGTGTATGATATGGTTGTTGAGGATGACATGATTCCCATCACGAAGCAAGAGCAACCTATGGCTGCTCCCCCACCACAGGCCGTTCCTGCTGCTCCTGATGTGCTGGATGTCGTGAAGGATGAAGTGGAAATTCCTGAGGAAGAAATCCAAACAACGGAAGAAGTAAACCAGAGCATTGTTGCTGTTGTAGGTACAGGCGCTCCCACGGCTGTTGTTGCTGGCCCTCCCGCTCCTGTTGTGGAAGAGGTTGATGATGACCGCATCCTGGATGTTCCCGAGGAGAGTGCAGAATTCCCCGGTGATGTCTATGCTTGGCTGAACAAGAATATCAAGTATCCTGCAATCTGTCAGGAGCAGAATATTCAGGGACGTGTAAGCGTTCAGTTCGTCATCAACAAGGATGGTTCCATCGTTGACGTAAAGGTTCTTCGTTCGCCCGATGACCATCTTTCGAAGGAAGCAGAGCGCGTAGTAAAGAGCATGCCGAAGTGGAAGCCTGCCCGTCAGGGTAACAAGCCTGTTCGTATGCGCTATGTCCTACCCGTTATGTTCCGCTTGAGCTAATATATATTATAATAGCAGAAAGGCTGCCTGAGAACGGCAGCCTTTTTCAGTTTATCAGTTATATATAAATATGTATAAGAGTACACAGATACTGGAAAAGGTAAATACCGCTTTGGCAATGCTGCCATATAATCGTAAGCCCGAAGACCTTTATGATCCTATTCGCTACGTGTTGTCCTTGGGCGGAAAGAGAATTCGCCCAGTGCTTATGTTGATGGGGTATAATCTTTATCGCGAAGATGTTGACTCCATCATGATGCCAGCCTTGGGTTTGGAGACCTACCATAATTACACGTTGCTGCATGACGATTTGATGGATCGCGCCGATGTGCGAAGAGGACATCCAACCGTTCATAAGAAGTGGAATGAGAATGCAGCCATTCTTAGCGGCGATTCGATGCTTGTATTGGCGTATCAGCGCGTGGCACAGTGTAATCCGGAAATGCTTCCTAAGGTAATGGAGCTTTTTACGGAAACAGCCTTGCAGATAGGCGAAGGCCAGCAGTACGATATAGACTTTGAAACAAGAGACGACGTTACAGAAGCGGAGTATATAGAAATGATACGCCTAAAGACCTCTGTTCTCCTTGCATGTGCGTTAAAGATGGGTGGACTTTTAGCAGGAGCTCCATCGGCTGACCTTGAAGCATTGTACGATTTCGGTGAACAACTGGGTCTGGCTTTCCAGCTACAAGATGATTACCTCGACGTATATGGTGATTTCAAGGTATTTGGCAAACGCATTGGCGGCGATATCTTGTGTAACAAAAAAACCTATATGCTCATCAATGCCCAATTGCGGGCCAATAGTGCCCAAAGGCAAGAACTTGAAAACTGGCTGGCGGCAACGGATTTCGACGAAGAGCAAAAAATATCCTCTGTGACTCGCTTGTACGACGAAATTGGCATACCTGAACTTGCTCAGCAAAAGATACAGTTCTATTATGATTTGGCCGAAAAGAGCCTCGCAAGGGTCGCTCTGCCTAAGGAAGCGAAGCAAAACTTGTGGGCCTATGCTCAGGAGATGCTGAACCGTCAAAGCTGATTCCTCTCTCCCCGCTCATGATAGACACGCACAGCCATATTTATGGATCGGAGTTCGATGAAGACCGCGCATTAGTGGTTGAGCGAGCTCGACAAGCAGGCGTTGAGGCAATACTCCTTCCCAACATCAATGCTGATTCGATTTTCCCGATGCTGACAATGTGTAGGGACTACCCAGGGTATTGTTATCCTATGATGGGTCTGCATCCGGAGGACGTCAAGGAAGATTTCGCAGAACGTTTGGATGAGATGGAGGGTTTGCTGCGAAACGAATCGTCATTCATTGCTGTGGGGGAAGTCGGCCTCGACTTTTATTGGGACGTAACCTATAAAGACCAGCAGTTGGCTGCCTTCGAACGACAGGTGTGTTGGGCTCGCGATTTTGGTTTGCCATTGGTGATTCATTGCCGCTCAGCCCATCGGGAGTTGGTAGCTCTTATGGAGAAGTACCGTGGTGATGGACTGTCTGGGGTATTCCATTGCTTTGGCGGAACCTTAGAAGAGGCGGAAGAATTACTCTCGTTCCCAAATTTCGTTTTAGGCATCGGCGGCGTTGTGACCTATAAAAAGTCAACACTGCCGGATGTGCTTAACAAAGTTCCACTGGGGCGTATCGTAACAGAAACGGATTCTCCCTACTTGGCGCCAGTTCCCAATCGCGGAAAGAGGAATGAGAGTGCATATGTATCCCACGTCGTTCGTCGTCTGTCGGAAATCTACGCGTGCAGCGAGGCGGATATTGATAAAGTGACGACTAACACAGCCAAAAAGCTCTTTCGCCTCGCGATATAGGTCTGTTATGATTTAAATTAAAGAAAAATTAAATAAATTTGTATAAGAAATCGTGTTCAGTTCACTTTTTTTTCGTAACTTGCACGCCGATTAAAGGCTTGACGGGTAGATTGTGCCCAGAAATGTCGTAATGGAGAGATGCTCGAGTGGCTGAAGAGGCACGCCTGGAAAGCGTGTATACGTCAAAAGCGTATCCGGGGTTCGAATCCCCGTCTCTCCGCAAGGATGGATTGGGGCGTAAGACCTTGAAAATGCTGTGCTGCGTCTACATCCCCGTCTCCGATGCAAGGAGATGCGTACAACGAAGTAATGAAGAAATATAGATAATATTATAATTAACTTTAAAATCAAAAAAACAATGAAAAAGTTATTTGCAATTGTTGCATTGGTTGCAGCTTGTTCTTTTGCTGCAACTTCTAACGTGATGGCACAGGAAGAAGCTGAAGAGGCTGCTACCGAACAGGTTGACACCGCTGCAGTAGACACTGCTGCTGTAGACACCACCGCTGAAGCAGCTGTAGAAGAAGCTCCTGCTGTTATCGAAGAAGAAACCGAGAGCCTTCACAAGGTACTGAAGACAAAGTTCATTGAAGGTGACGCCGGCTTCATGTCTCTCGTTGCCCTGGCTCTGGTTCTGGGTCTGGCATTCTGCATCGAGCGTGTTATTTATCTGACTCTTGCTCAGGTTAACACCCGCAAGTTCATGGGAGAACTGGCAGAGCTGGTTGCTAAAGATAAGGTAGAAGAGGCTATCGACCTCTGCAAGAATACTCGTGGTCCCGTGGCTCAGGTTTCTCGCAAGGCACTGGTTTGCTTGAACAGCAAGGAGCAAAACGACATTGCTTCTATCGAGCGCGCCATCAATACCGAGGCTGAGATTCAGGGCTCTTACCTGGAGCAGCACTGCTCTTGGATCACGTTCTTCATCGCTTCTGCCCCCTCTCTGGGATTCCTTGGTACTGTGATCGGTATGGTTATGGCCTTCGATACGATTGAGAAGGCTGGTGATATTTCTCCTACTGTTGTGGCTGGTGGTATGAAGGTGGCCCTGATTACGACTATCTTCGGTATCGTTGTTGCCCTGATTCTGCAGTTGTTCTACAACTTCATCCTTGGCAGCATCGAAGGTCTGACTGCAAACATGGAAGAGTCAGCTCAGGAACTGCTGACCATGTGCATCAAGTCGCCTAAGTGCCAGAAGTAATTAATCCCAATTCACTCATTCTTTAATTATTAAGGAGAGTTGTTATGAAATTAGAGAAAATATCAAATAATGTATTGTATGCAGTATGCGCCATCATCGTGGTCGTGTTCATTCTCTTCTTCGGTGTTGGTTATGACAACGTTGACGTGGAGATTGCAGCAGACAAGAATGCTCCTACGATGACCAATCTGCTTATGATACTGATGTACCTGCTTGGTGTCGCAACCTTCTGTCTGATGATTTGGAGCCTCGTGAAAGGTGCACGTAGTGCTGCCGGCTCTGATGAGAAGGAGACCACAGGTATTGCCGGTTCCAAGATTGTTATGGCCACTGCTGCCATAACGCTTGTTGCTTTCATCATTGGTTACGTATTTAACCTTGGCGAAGAGCCTTTCACTACTTCAAGTGGTGTGACAACATCGGGCAGCATGGTAACATTGGTTGATGCCTTCATGGTTGCTATCTACATTTTGGCAATCGTGTCCATCATCTCTGTTGTGATTGCTGGCACTGGTGTTATGACCAAGAGTGCAACAAAGAAGTAAGAACCCAAAACCTCAGTGAGATATGGCAAAGAAAAAAAGAAAAGTACCAGGACTGAATGCCAGTTCTACTGCGGACATTTCTTTCATCCTGCTTATCTTCTTCCTGATAACCACTTCAATGGATACTGACATGGGTCTGGCCCGTCGCCTTCCCCAGCCGCCAGAGAACGAGGAGATTAAGCAAGAGATGAAGATTAAAGAGCGCAACCTTATGGAGGTTCGTATCAATGCTCAGGGTTTCCTGTGGGTAAAGAATGGCGTTATCAATGATTTCATCCCCGAAGTTCGTGAATTGCGTAACATCGCCAAGCAGTTCATCAAGAACGAGGAGAACTTGAGCAGCCTGCCCGAAAAGCACCCCATTAATATTCCTTTGCTGGGTATGTGTGCGTTGACCGACAAATGCGTAATATCTGTTCAGACCGACCGCGGCACGCCCTACAATATGTACTTCCAGGTACAGAACGAGTTGGTGGCTGCTTATAACGAGCTGCGCGATGAGTTGTCGAAGCAAAAGTTCGGCCGCGCTTATGCGGGCTTGAGCGATGAGCAGAAGGTTGCAATTCGAACCTACTATCCTCAGAAGATATCAGAGGCTGAACCTAAAAACTATGGAGGGAACTAATTATGGCAAAGAAAAAAGGTAGTCGTGAAATGCCGGAGATGAACACCTCATCTCTGCCTGACTTGATCTTCACCATTCTGTTCTTCTTCATGATTGTAACCACCATGCGTGAGGTTACGTTGAAGGTGAAGTTTGTAGTGCCTGCTGGTACGGAGCTCGAGAAGCTCGAGAAGAAGTCTGCAGTATCGTTCGTTTATGTAGGTCCCCCAACCGACCAGCTTCGTGCACAGTTCGGTAGTTCTACTCGCATCCAGTTGAACGACCGCTATGCTGAACCCAGCGAGGTTATGGACTTTGTGCTCCAGGAGCGTCAGTCGATGTCCGACCAGAGTGCTCAGGTCATCTCCATCAAGGCAGACCAGAAAACTCAGATGGGTTACATCACGGACATCAAGGAAGTACTGCGTAAGTCGTGGGCCCTGAAGATTAACTACTCTGCGACTCACAGAAATTAAGCAGACAAGATTGATTCTAAAATCTCCTATACAATGAAGAGCTTGGCCTGAGCGTCAGGCTCTTCATTCTTTTTTCTAAAGATGGGAAACACGGGAAAGACTCTTCGTTCATGCGTCCGATATGTGTTGGCAACATACGTGTTGCTGCTCGCGTTGTTTGTGGGCACGATGACTGTTGCGCATTTGATACCGCACCGCAGTATTGAAGGTAACGTGGCGTCGTCGGTCGAGACGCTTTCCCGCGAGGGAAAGTACCCTTGCCTACTGGGCGTTCCGCTGTTTCGCATCGACACTTTCACCGATGCCCTGATGCTCAACATGGCCTGGTGTGCGGACGAAGTTCACCCCGTGGACGCCGCCATGCAGAATCGCTATTACACGGACGACGCGATGAACGTGTTCGAGCGCACGCAAGAAGTGGTGTCCGGTAAAGTTACCCCCTCGGGCTATTACTACTCTTATGCCCGTTATTGGCACGGCTATCAGGTGGTTCTTCGTCCCTTGCTTGTCCTGGCGGACTACCATTCCTTGTGCCGATGCAATACTATTCTTATGGGACTCACGATACTATTGTGCCTGTGGATTGTTGCGTCGCGCCTGTCGCCGCGTACCGCCGCGTTTCTCCTTGTGTCGCTACTCATGGTAGCCGTTCCGATGGTGCCCCTATGCTTTCAGTATTCCACTTGCTTTTACGTGTCGCTTTGGGCCGTCATTGCGCTGCTGGCGGTGCCACGCTTGTCGCGCGATGTCACGGCTGCCGCATGCACGTTCTTTGTCATCGGTGGCATCACGTCGTTCCTCGACCTGCTGACGACGCCCGTCCTTACGTTGGGACTTCCGCTGCTCGTCTGCCTGCTTGCCCATCCCGCGTGGCAGTCGGTTCGTCGCGTCGTGCAGCTTAGTGCTTGCTGGCTCGCCGGCTATGTGTCGCTGTGGGTATCCAAGTGCCTGCTTGCCCAGGTGCTCACCGACTACGACATCCTCGGCAGTTTCCTTCGTGCCCTTGGCGTCCGCTCGTTCGCCGGCACGGGCAACTTGGTTAGCTCTGCTGCCGAACTGCTGGGCCCCCACGGTGCCCTGCTTCTCGCTGCGGCGCTTCTCGCCCTGCTGCTTCTCCTCGTCCTTGTCTGGGTTATTTGTTGGCGTCGGGCCAGTCGCTCCCCTCGGCTTCGGCGCAACGCCTGGCTGCTTGCCGTTGCCCTCATCCCAGTATGCTGGTACCTGCTCACGTTGCAGCACAGCATCGTCCACTACTGGTTCACGTGGCGTTCGCTTGCCGTCACGTTCTTTTCCCTTTTCCTGTTCCTCCATCGCCTAAACACTGCACTCCATGAAACGAATAGCCGTACTCATTCCCTGCTACAATGAAGGTCTGACGATAGCCCGCGTGGTGTCCGACTTCAAGTCGCAACTCCCCGAGGCCGCCGTCTATGTTTTCGACAATAATTCAACCGACAACACGGCCTCCGAGGCCCTCGCAGCCGGAGCCACCGTCTGCAGTGAGCCGCGCCGCGGCAAGGGCAATGTCATTCGCAGTATGTTCCGCCAGATTGATGCCGACTGCTACCTGATGGTCGACGGCGACGACACCTACTCCGCCCAGCATGCCGCCGAGATGTGCCGGATGGTGCTTGACGACGGGGCCGACATGGTCATCGGCAATCGCCTCAGTTCCACCTATCTCCAGGTGAACCGTCGCCCCTTCCACAACGTGGGCAACCTGTTGGTGCGCTGGCTCATCAACCGTCTTTTCCACAGCGACGTGCGCGACATCATGACTGGCTACCGCGCCATGGGTCGCACCTTCGTCAAGCATTTCCCCGTCCTCTCCAAGGGATTCGAGATAGAGACCGAGATGACCATCCACGCCCTCGACCACAACTTCCTCATAGCCGAGGTGCCGGTGGAGTATCGCAATCGCCCCAGCGGCAGCGAGTCGAAGCTCAGCACCCTCGGCGACGGCTATCGTGTGCTGAAGACCATCTTCCTGCTCTTCCGCGACTATCGCCCCTTCCTTTTCTTCTCCTCCATTGCCTATCTGCTTGCCCTCGTGGCCGTTATCCTGATGGTGCCCGTCTATCGCGAGTACCTTGCCACGGGCCTCGTGCCCCGCTTCCCCACGCTCATCGGCAGTGGCTTCATCCTGCTCTTCGCCATCATCATGTGGGTCAGCGGTCTCATTCTCGAGGTCATTGCCAAGAAGCACCGCCAGCTTTACGAATTGTTACTCAATCGCTCCTGATAGTTAAGTGTTAGCTATGCGAGGCCGTGCCGAGGTTGCAAATTAACGCAAATTCGGCCACTTCGCTTGTTTTTTTGCCTGAGACCTTTCTCCTTTCAACTAAAATCAGTACCTTTGCTCCGGTAACAAATTGAAAGTTATGGTTATTTTAGACGAATTAGACGAGAAAATCTTAGACTTGATAGCAGACGATGCCCGCATCCCCTTCCTCGAGGTGGCGCGCAAGTGCAACGTCTCCGGCGCAGCCATCCACCAGCGCATTCAGAAACTCCATCAGATGGGTGTCATCAAGGGTTCGCAGTATCTTTTCGACCCCGAGAGCGTGGGCAACGGCACGTGTGCCTTTGTCGGCATCCTGCTTCGCGACCCCTCCGAGTCCGACCGCGTCGTGGCCGAGTTGCGCAAGGTGCCCGAGGTTGTTGAGTGCCACTACACGACCGGCAACTACGACCTCTTCATCAAGATTTACGCCCACGACAATGCCCACCTGCTGAGTCTCATCCACGACAAACTACAGGTAATCGGTATCCAGCGCAGCGAGACCATGGTATCGTTCAACGAGCCCATCCATCGCCAGATGCCCATCCGCAAACACCATGATTAGTCTCATCGCCGCCGTTGCGCGCAACCGTGCCATCGGCTACCGTAACAAACTTCTCTACTGGTTGCCCAACGACCTGAAGCGCTTCAAGGCGCTCACCTCGGGCCACACCATCGTCATGGGTCGCCTCACCTTCGAGTCGCTGCCCAAGGGTGCCCTGCCCAACCGGCGTAATGTGGTCCTGTCGCGCGGCGGCGCCACCTTCCCCGGGGCCGAGACCTTTGCCTCCCTCGACGAGGCCCTCGCTTCCTGCCGCCCCGACGAGGAGGTGTTCATTATCGGCGGCGCCAGCGTCTATGCCCAGGCCCTTCCCGTGGCCCATCGCCTCTACCTGACCGAGGTCGACGACGTCCCGACCCATGCCGATGCCTTTTTCCCCGACTATTCCGACTGGAAGGCGGTCAGCGACGAACGCCACGAGCCCGACGAGCGCCACGCCTTCCCTTATCGTTTTGTTGACTACGTTCGACCATGAAACAATATCTCGACCTATTGCACCGCATCCTCGACGAGGGCGTCGTGAAGGATGACCGCACCGGCACCGGCACCATCAGCATCTTCGGCCATCAGATGCGTTTCGACCTCGAGCAAGGTTTCCCCCTGCTCACCACCAAGAAGGTCCACCTCAAGAGTATCATCTACGAGCTGCTCTGGTTCCTGAAGGGCGACACCAACGTGCGCTATCTCCAGGACAACGGCGTGCGCATCTGGAACGAGTGGGCCGACCCCGTGACGGGCGACCTTGGCCACATCTACGGCTACCAGTGGCGTTCGTGGCCCGACTACAACGGCGGCTTCATCGACCAGATACAGCAAGCCGTCGACGACATCAAGCATAACCCCAACAGCCGTCGCATCATAGTATCGGCCTGGAACGTGGCCGACCTGGGCAACATGAATCTGCCCCCCTGCCACGCCTTCTTCCAGTTCTACGTGGCCAACGGACGCCTCTCCCTCCAGCTCTATCAGCGCAGTGCCGACACCTTCCTCGGTGTCCCCTTCAACATCGCCTCCTATGCTCTCCTTTGCATGATGATGGCTCAGGTGTGCGGCCTTCGCCCCGGCGAGTTCATCCACACCACTGGCGACACCCACATCTACCAGAACCACCTCGACCAGATACGCCTCCAGCTCACCCGCGAGCCCCGTCCCCTGCCTCGCATGATCATCAACCCCGAGGTGAAGGACATCTTTAGCTTCCGCTACGAGGACTTCGAGCTCCAGGGCTACGACCCCTGGCCCGCTATCAAGGGCGTCGTCTCGGTCTGACCACTGTGAGATAACGTAGCCCAATGCTTCTGCCCGACGATTTCACACGCCTCATGCGCTCCCACCTGGGTAGCGACCTGGCCGAAACCCTCTTCCGGGGCCTCGACCAGCCGCCCACGACGGCCGTCCGTCTCAATCCCGCCAAGACGGCCCACCTCACGCTCAACCCAGCTTCCGTCGGCGACCCCGTGCCCTGGTGCCCCGGCGCCTATTACCTCGATGGCCACCGCGCCTTCACGTTCGACCCCCTCTTCCATGCCGGAGCCTATTACGTGCAGGACGCCTCGTCGATGTACCTCGCCCATCTCCTCGCCTCCTACCTCCCTTCCCCCTGCTCCTCCCCGTCATCTTCTCCTACCTCCTACCTCCTACCTCCTACCTCCAACCCTCTACCGCCCCTCCTTGCCCTCGACCTCTGCGCCGCCCCGGGCGGCAAGAGCACCCTCCTGGCCAGCCATCTGCCCGAGGGCAGTCTGCTTGTCTCTAACGAGCCCATGCGCAAGCGAGCCCAGGTCCTGGCCGAGAACATGCAGAAGTGGTGTAGCCCCGTCAGCGCCGAAGCCCGTCGCTCGTCGTCGGCCAACGTCGTGGTGACCCAAAATTTCCCCGATGAATTCGCCCGTTTCCGCGATACGTTCGACTTCATCCTCACCGACGTTCCCTGCTCTGGCGAGGGTATGTTCCGCAAGGACCCCGTGGCCCTCAGCGAGTGGAGCCTCGACAACGTCCGCCAGTGTGCCCAGCGCCAGCGCGACATCCTGCGCGCCATCCTTCCCACGCTCAAGCCCGGCGGTTTGCTCGTCTACAGCACCTGCACCTTCAACCGCCACGAGGACGAGGACCAGGTGCGTTGGCTCATGGCCGACTATGGCCTGCAACTGCTCGAGGAGCGCCACTTCCTTCCCGGTCGCGACCGCGGCGAGGGGCTCTACTTTGCCGCCCTGCGCCGCCCCGGCCTTCTCCAGCCCTCCGACCTCTCCCGCCCGCCGCGCTTCCTCAAGGGACTCACGTCGCTGGCCTCCGTGGGCCTCGAGTCCGTGGCCGACGACGCTCCGCGCTTCGAGCTCACCTACGACCAGGCCATCGCCTACCTGCGTCGCGAGGCACTCCACGTCGCTGCCCCCCGCGGCCCCCTCGTCGTCACCTATCGCTCCCTGCCCCTTGGCCCGGCCAAGAGCGTCGGCTCGCGCCTCAACAACCTCTACCCGTCCGAGTGGCGCATCCGCACTACCTACAGCCCCTCCCTTCCCCTTCCTCAGCTCTTCCTTTAGCAGCCCCCGCGGCGCAGGTTAACTTAACCCCCACCTCCCACTTAACTTAACCTTGCGCCTCAAGTTAACTTAACCTTGCGCCCTAAGTTAACTTAACCTCCGCCCTAACCGACACAAGCAGTGCGTCGGGCTGTGCTGTCGTCCACAACCCAACTACACTTTGTTCCCGGAAGTCTCGGCTTTAACCCGCTCCGCGGCGGGGCTTCCCCTTTTAGCAGAGAATCATATTGGACATTACGGCATCAAGCATGGTCTGTGGAACACCACAGTCCTTCGCTATGTCGCCCCAATGCGAGGCAGCTTCACACACTTCGTCGATGACGCGAGCCGCATCCTTGATATTGTTCTTCGAAGCAAATATCAGCAGGTCGTCTCGGGTAATATTGTCAAACTTGTCGTTTATTGACATCTGGTGTCTTGCGGTCCAGCCCCCGTGGGGATTGTAGGCGTAGCCCATGTCGTAGGCCGGCGAGAGATTCCACTTTCCATCTTCTCCCATCGTGAAAGAGATGTTCTTGGTGTGGTCGTCCTGATTGCGAACCACGACATTGAACACCATTCGGCGGAACATTTGTCTCGCTTCAGCATAGGAAAGACGTAATGCGCGCATTACATCGAAGGCCTGTTCGTACGAGTATGCCCCCTGCAGGCGATAGTCGTAATGGGCAATACCGCAGAGGGTGAGCATGTGTATTTTCTTTCCCCCGAGTCTGTCGAAACGCTTTGTAAGAAAGTGGGCCCTGCCGTTTTCCTCAACGAGAGAGCATTCCGACATCTCTACACCACAGGCCTTGGCTAACCTGTAGAAGGAATACTCCAGCCGTCCGTAGTTCTCCGTCTCGCGCATACCGGTCTTGGCGGATACGCCGTCGAGTTTGATAATGTAATAGTCGAAGCCGGCGGGAGCTTCCACCTGCCCGGAGCGGACTTCGCCTGTTTCCTTGTTATAGGCAATGATGGCTTTTGCCCGCTGGCCGCCAGCTGAGGTGCCCAGGCGCAGAATCTCGGCAATAGCCGTTCTTTTGTCGTCTTCCAGATTTGCGGAAAATGACGCTTTCTCTGCAAGAGCCTCTTTAGCCACCTCCACCAATTTGTCCAATTCGAACTTCGTACCTTTGCGATTGGGAACATCAATGGCAGGTTCAAACTCCAATGCTCCCATGCATCGTTTCCCTAAGAAGCAGAGCGACTCAATGGGGTTGCTGCTTGTGTGGCCCGTCAGCGACAGCCATTTGTCAAACAAGGCACGCCCGTAGGTGTCGGGTAGGGAGTCGGCCAACATGCCGGGCAGGCCCTGGAAGGTTTCCCTGCCCAGGTTGGCAAAGGAGTAGACACGCCCTTCCCGAACAGGCATCGTCAGGGGTGAAGGCTCCAGGCCGCGGCCGACAAAACTCGGGTCATACTCGAATCGGGCTACCTCATATCTGTCATCCCAGTTAAAGATGCCGACAGGCATGCCGAACATACTAACTTTTGCTACATCTACCATTTCGCCTCCTCCTTGTTAATGCTATTTAGCCGTCCCGCTGCGCGCTGACGTTTATGCTTGGCCGCGTTGGACTGAGCGAGATTATAGTATTCACTCGGACTCAGCTGCTCCTCGTCGACCAGCGGCTGAAGCACGTCGAGCTTACCTAAGGTGCGTAGCACTCTCAGGAGAGAATCAAATGAAGCGATTCTCCCTCCCTCAATCTTCTTGAGCGACGACAGCGACACCCCGGCTGCGTCTGCCAGACTCTGCTGGGTGACGTTCTGTCTCAACCGGACAGCTTTCAGGTGACGGCCTATCCTATTAAGTATAATGGCATCGGAAAGCATGTAAATATTATCCATAGCGGTTGCGCTTTGACCCTTTACGCCGCAAATATACGAATAATAGTTTAATATTAAACCATTTCAGCCATTTCTTTTACAAACAGATACTTTTTTTCTGTCTCCATTCCTTTGGCTATGACAAAATAAAGTAGTAATTTTGCAGCGTATTTCGGCGGAAATACCTTTTTGTTGTTCATATCGCTACTCGAACTAGGCCCTCGAAAAGTGAAAGAACAATACCACCCACATATGGGACATGCGCGTATGCGCAGGTCTCCCATAGTGGATGGGGGTTGGCCTAGACCCGAGTAGCGTATGGTGAAGACCTGCGCTTTTTTTGTGCCCCTACGCCAACCCTATTGAACTTTTAACTCATCATTAAAATATTTTAATATGAAAAAACTTTTACTTAAAACAATCCTCCTGCTATTCGCCCTCGTAGCAGGCACGGCAACCTCTTGGGCAGATGCTGTTGTTTGGAACATCAACGGTGTGAAAACTGCAACTAATAGCGGAGCCGTAAACACGACATTAAAAACATCATCCATTACTCCAAGTGGAGCAACAGGTACATGGACCGCAGTTTCTGATGGTAATAAATCGTATGCAGATTCAAGCACTGGTGCTCAGTTAGGTGCAGGCAAAAATAGAGAATTTAATGGAACCATAACTCTTTCAAGCACATCAATTCCTTCGACTGCTACAATAACCAACATTACAGTAACTGCAAAATCCAATGGAACAAGCACTCTCACTGCTAAAGTTGGTGGCGCTGCATTTGGTGAAAGCAAAACAATAACAGGTACTACTGCTACGGATTATTCAATTGATGGAACTGGAAGTGGAAATGCTATTGTTTTAACTTTGTCAAATACGACGGCGAGTAAGTACATAAACATTACTAAGATTTCGGTAACTTATTCAACTGCCGCCCCCACCACTTGCGCTACTCCCACAATCTCCATTCCTGCCGGTGCTTTCGTGAGCACTAAGAATGTGACGATTGCCTGCGCTACTGATGGTGCAAGCATCTACTACACCACCAACGGCGATACTCCTACCACAAGCAGCACTGCCTACACCGCTCCGTTTGAAATCAGTGCAACAACTACCGTGAAGGCTATTGCTGTGAAGGATGGGCTGACCGACAGCGAGGTGGCTTCTCAGACCTTCACCAAGGAGACTGTGATTGACGGTGTTGCTGCTTTGAACGCTGCTGATGATGGCACACACTATGTGAATCTGACTAACGCACAGATTACTTATGTGAAAGGCAGCGTAGGCTATCTGAATGATGCTAATGCAGGTATCTTGTTCTACAAGAGTGGTCTTACAGTAAAGACCGTGTATAATGGTATCTTCAAGGCTGTAAAGACAGTTTATAACGCTATGCCTGAGATTACAAGTCTCACGGCTGTAGGGGGTACTACGAATGTGGCTGCTGAGGTGGCCGATCCCGTGGTGCTGACTGCTTCTGAACTTCAGACCAACTTCTCTAACTATCTGGCTCGCCAAGTGAAAATCAATAGATACGAGCCTGTAAGTTCAACTAAATTTACTGACGATATCGATTTCTACACCGACTACCAGTCGTTTACCTGGGAGGCTGACAAGGAGTACACCTTTATTGGCTATCCCTATAACAATAGCGGCACAAAGCAGTTCCGCATCGTTTCTGTTGAGGAATACCTGGGCGAGCCCAACGAGATTACTGGTATCAATGATGAGTATCGTATCGACCTCGCTGCAGAAGAAGGTGGTATTTATTATTTAAACCTCTCTGGTGCTACTGCAACAAGTGGTGCAACGGTGCAGTTTGAAGTGACTGCAACAAATATCGATGCTGCCGACTATACCCTGTCGGGTAAAGATCTTCTTGTCCAGGCTAACGGCTACATTACTGTGCGTGCATACGTAAACAAGGATGCTACTTACAGAGCAGCAGAGAAGACCTTCACTGTTTATCTGCTGAAGCAGCCTACTATTGTGGTTAATGCCACAGAGGATATCACCTTTGGCTCTACCTTCACTGTAGACGACAGTTATATCGAGGGCGGTGCTATCACCGTGACAAGTGCCAATACCAGCGTGGCTACCGTTGAAGGCTTGGAAATCACTCCGAAGGCAGCAGGTAGTGTCGATATCACTGTCAGCACTGCTGCTGATAATGTGTATGTAGCAGGTTCCGAGTCATTCACGCTGAACATCAATCAGCCTGCTGGTAAGGAAACGGCTGCACCTGCGGTAAAAGAGATTTTCAGTGAGTCGTGGTCAAGTACAGCAGGTACTGGCGGTAATGATGGTTTATGGAATGGCAATATTGCAACTAGCACTGTAGTATCCGACCAAAAAGGTTGGGCATATGCAAATGAAGGTGGCGCCTCACACTGCTTAAGAGTAGGTACTGGTAGTAAAAAGGGTACCGCTACAACACCTGCTTTTGGACAGGCTGGTGACATAACGGTTACATTTAAGGCCGCAGCATGGGACGGTGGTTCAGAACAGACAGATTTAGCATTATCTGTTGTAGGTACTGGTACGCTTGATCAAGAATCAGTAGCCATGACCAAAGGCGCATTTAATAGTTACGAGGTGACAATTACAGGTGCAACTGCGGAAACAAAGTTAAAGTTCGCGGGCAAGAATGCCTCCGACTCTCGCTTCTTCCTTGATGATGTAGTCGCTAGTATTAAGGGTGCTACTATTAAGGCCACTCTCAACGCCTCCGGCTATGCAACCTATTGCTCTGAGTATTCTCTCGACTTCTCTGATTATGCTACAGCAGACTATAGCGCTTGGCAGGTAACGGACGTTAGTGGTAATGAGATAACCTTCAAACAGATTACCGGAAGCGTGAAGGGCGGAACCGGTATCCTGCTGATGGGTACTCATGATGCTACTGTTACGCTCAACAGCGTTGCAAGCTCAGAAACCCTCAACGGCAATAAACTTGAGGGAACACTGGCACCCACATACGTGGTCGACAACAAGTACTATGGCCTTAAGGGCGCCGAGTTCGTGAAGGTGAGCGCTGGTACAGTTCCTGCTGGCAAGGCACTGCTGCCTGCTGCCGAAGTTAACGGCGTGAAGGCTCTCAGCTTCAGGTTCGATGGTGCTGATGGCATCAGCGAGATAATGAGTAATGGAGAAAATGAGAAAATGAGTGCCATCTACGACCTGAGCGGCCGCCGCGTGGTGAAGCCCACGAAGGGTCTCTACATCGTGAATGGTAAAAAGGTAGTGAAATAAACTATATAGGAGGAACAAACGATGAAAAAAACATATATTAGTCCTGTAAGTAAAGTAGTAAGAGTTGGTGTCGCCCAGATGATGGCTACTTCATTGCCCGGCGTGACGATGAATTCGGGTAATAATACCGTGAATGCCAATGAAGTCGATGTCCGCGAGGACAACGGCTGGGACATCTGGGACAATGAGGATGCCAGCGAATAGTAATGATTGAGATATGCCGGCCCCCAGGGCGGGGGCTGGCGACAGCGCACCGTGCCCAAGCGGCATGAGTGTATTAAGTAATTTTTGTTTCAAATGGGAGCCGCCGTCCGCGAGGATAGCGGCTCTTTCGTCAACGATATTTGGCGGAAATATGAGGCTAAGCCAAAGAAAGTTGAGGCAAGATGTCAATGTTTGCAAAATTTCGTGTATCTTTGTCGCAGTTAATGTATGTGACTGTTTATATAAATAGTTGTTTATATTTATGAGGTGGCCAGCTGGCGTTGTTGCGACGAAACATAGCTCAGCACTATGAACAGTTTTCGGGCAGGACGCTTGAGCAGTTCTACCACCAGGCCGCAATGGAGAGCGGCTGACTTTGGCCCTTATCACCTGTCCCTTCAAACCCTCTCGTTAGAAGATTTATAGGAAAGAGATTTTTTTTAACCTTAAATATTAACTAAAGACTATGGTAAACAGATTTATCCTGAATGAAGTTTCGTACTTTGGTCCTGGTGCCCGCAAGGAGTTGCCGGGCGTGGTTGCCCGCTTGGGCTTCAAGAAAGCGTTGGTGGTGACCGACAAGGGCCTCATGAAGTTTGGCGTGGCCAAGATGGTGCTCGACGTGATGGACGAGGCCGACCAGGCCATCCGCGACGTCTGCACGCCCGGAAACCCACGTGAGGTGAGCCGCGACGACATCGTTGCCCTCTACCGCTCCATCCTGTAAGGCCAAAGTGGCCTGAAATCCTGCATTTGCGCCCACGAAGTTTGCGATTTCAAGCGTTAAATCGTATCTTTGTGGGCGTAAATAATAAGGTATTAATTTAAAAGTAAACTATGGATTGGTTAATAACACTGTTCAGTGACTCCGATTCGGTGGCCCACATCGTGCTGCTCTATGCAGCAGTCATCTCGTTGGGCATCGCACTCGGGCGTATCAAGATTTTCGGAATATCGTTGGGCGTGACGTTCGTCCTCTTCGCCGGCATTCTGGCCGGCCATCTGGGCTTCACGGGCACAACGAACATTCTCACCTACATTCAGGACTTCGGTCTCATCCTGTTTGTCTACTGCATCGGACTGCAGGTGGGCCCGGGCTTCTTTGAGAGCCTGCGCTCGTCGGGCATCAAGATGAACCTGATGGCCGTGAGTATCATCCTGCTGAACGTGGCCTGCTGCATTGGTCTGTATTTCCTTGTCTTCTACAAGGGCGGCGGCATCATCGGCGAGAACGCTCGCGACCTGGCCATGATGGTGGGCGTGCTCTGTGGTGCCATCACCAACACGCCCGGACTGGGTGCGGCCAACGAGGCCTGTGCCACGGTGTTTGGTGCCGATGCACCTCTTATTGCCAACGGTTATGCCTGTGCCTACCCCCTTGGTGTCGTAGGTATCATCCTGGCCACCATCGCCATCCGCTTCCTGTGCAATGTCAAGCTGAAGCGCGAACAGGAGCAGATTGAGGAGGAGCGCGCCGAGAATCCCCACGCCAAGCCCCACAAGATGACACTGGAGATTAAGAACCACGCCATCGAGGGCCGCACGTTGCTGCAGGTGAGCCAGTTCATGGGTCGTGACTTCGTGGTTTCGCGCATTCTGCACGAAGGTCACGTGAGCATTCCCAACCGCGACACCGTGTTGCACTACAACGACCGTATGTTTGTGGTTTGTGCCGAGGACGACGCTGAGGCCATCACGGCCTTCATCGGCGAACCCTGCGAGGTGGAATGGGAAGAGCAGGACACGCCGATGGTTTCGAAGCATATCCTGGTGACGCAGCCCAAGATGAACGGTAAGACGTTTGGCTCGCTCCACTTCAGCTCCGTCTATGGCGTGAATGTCACCCGCATACGCCGCAACGGCATGAACCTCTATGCCGACCGTAACCTGCGCATGCAGGTGGGCGACAAGATTGTCGTGGTAGGTCCCGAGGACGCTGTCGACCGCGTGGCGCAGATGATGGGCAACTCCGTGAAGAGCCTCGACACCCCAAACCTCAGCACCATCTTCGTGGGCATACTCGTCGGCATCCTCTTCGGTATGATGCCCATTGCCATACCGGGCATCCCCACACCCGTGAAACTGGGTCTGGCCGGCGGTCCGCTCATCGTGGCCATCCTGGTAGGTCGCTTCGGCTATCGTGCCCACTTGGTTGCCTACACCACCACCAGTGCAAACCTCATGCTTCGCGAAATCGGACTCGTCCTGTTCCTTGCCAGTGTGGGCATCAAGGCCGGCGCCTCGTTCTGGGACACCGTGGTGTCGGGCGACGGGCTGACCTACGTGTGGTGTGGATTCCTGATTACCGTTGTGCCCATCCTCATCGTGGGTACTGTGGCCCGCCTGCGTTACAAGCTGAACTACTTCACGCTGATGGGCCTGATTGCCGGTAGCACGACCGACCCGCCAGCACTGGCCTATGCCAACCAGACCGCAAACAACGATGCTCCGGCTGTGGGTTACTCCACCGTCTACCCGCTGAGTATGTTCCTGCGCATCCTCACCGCACAGCTTATCATCCTGCTCCTGTGTGCAGCCTGATGACAACGCGATGCGTTGCAAATGGATAATGGACAATGGACAATGGACAATGGACAATTGATAATTGATAATTGATAATGGAAAGCGATGAACCGTAAACGTATATTTATAATAATAACAACTCTCATTGGCGTAGCCCAATTGTCAATTGTCCATTGTCAATTGTCTATTGGTGTTGCCTTTGCACAAGACGGCCATACCTATTACCGGAGCGTGGAGGGCCTGAAGAAGGCCGAGCTGAAGACCGCGCTTCACCACATCATCCAGCCCGCTCAGGTGCTGAAGTACGGTGGCAAGGGCGACGGCTACACGTGGGCCGGATTCTATGCTGCCGACCAGCTGGAGGGCGGCTATGTGCGCGACCGATACAGCAAAGAACAACGCCTGTTCAACGCCGACAAGACAGCGGTGTCGAACATGAACATCGAACACATCTGGGCCAACAGCTGGTGGGGCCACGAGGTGAACAATGCCTATTGCGACCTCTTCAACCTCTATCCTGCCGACGCCTCGGCCAACGGGCGCAAGAACAACAACCCCATTGGCGTGGTGGACGGCGAGGTGGCCTTCGACAACGGCGTGACAAAGGTGGGCCGCTCAACCAGCTATCGGGCAGACTCCATCATTACCGTGTGGGAGCCGGCCGACGAATGGAAGGGCGACTTCGCCCGCACCTATTTCTACATGGCCACCTGCTACAGCCATCTGCGCAACCTGTGGACCACCAAGGAGGGCTGGCTCACCGTCGACGGTTCGGAATGGCCCACGATGAGGCCTTGGGTCTACGAACTCATGCTGCAGTGGGCCAAGGCAGACCCCGTGGACGATATCGAGCGCAGCCGCAACGAGGTAATCTGCGGACTGCAGGGCAACCGCAACCCCTTTGTCGACTATCCGCAGCTGGCCGACTACGTGTGGGGCGACAGCACGGAAGTGCAGTTCTACACTAACCCGCTGTCGACCGAGCAGGAACTTTTCGTGCCCGAAGCACAGGCGCACATCGACTACGGACTGCAGGCCCTGAACAAAGGCGTGGACACCATCGTCGTGGTGCGTGGCCGGAACATCACAGGCGGACTGACACTGGCCGCCGACAATCCCATTTTTGAACTCGGAACAACAAGCCTCGATGCCGACCAGCTGACGGCAGGCTATGCCGTGCCCCTGAGCATCAAGCCAGAGGCGGCCGGGCGATACAGCACGGTGCTCACCATACGGGGAGAGAACTTCGAACAGACCGACACCCTGAGCGCGACGTTCGTCGACGGCATACCGGCCTACGAGGCAACCGACATCGTGTGTACGCAATACGTGCGTCGCTTCACGGCCAACTGGATGGCCTATGAGCCGGGTGCAGAATATACCCTCGACGTATATACCAAGGACGGCCAGGGCAATCACAAGACTTTCAAGAGTTTTACGACAACAGACAACTCCCAGCAGGTGACCGGCGTGCAGGGCAACACGACGTATTACTACACCGTGTCGATTAACGAAGGTGGCGAACTGAAGGCTTCCTCCAACGAGGTGGCCGTGAGTATGCCGGAGATTGAGCCCGTGTTCTCGGTATCTCCCACTTCCATCAGCCTTACCACGGTGCCCGGAAAACCCAGCCGCCAGGTTGCGGTAACCATCACGGCGCTGTCGGTGCCTGAATACGTGACACAGGTGACGCTGGATGCCCCCTTCGAGGTGAGCACCGACGGGGAGGAGTGGAAGCAGACGCTTGTCGTAAGCGGAACGGAGCAGAAGTTCCTGGTGCGCATGGGAGCTGTGAGCGAGGAGGCCGACTACGAAGGCGAGATGGTGCTGACGACGAAGGGCGTAGCCGAGAAAGTGGTTACGCTGACGGCATCCGTCGACGCCAAGAAGGCATTCTTTGAGGACTTCGAGACCGGCAGTAAGAACGGATATGCCGAGGCCACGGTGACCAGCACCGCTGCTACGTGGAAGATGGCAGACGCCTATCCCACGGCCGACGACAAGCGAAACGGCGGACGCAGCGTGCGCCTTCGGAACAAGGGAAGCATAGAGATGCAGAACGACAAGTCGGAGGGCTGCGATTCGCTGTGGTTCTATGCCGGAACCTACAATAAGGACACGAACGTGAAGCTCTCGGTATATTACTCCATCGACGGCGGCGAGAACTGGACGCTTGTGGCTCAGGATATCGAGATGGGCGTATGGCAGAGATATGGCTATAAGCTGGACGTGAAGGGTGACATCCGCCTGCGCTTCCAGAACAACGGGGCCACGACCTCGAAGCGTTCAAACCTCGACGACGTGCAGATGAGCAACTACGTGGATACCGACGGGATTATGGCCGTCGACGACGACCGCAGAAGCGGAGAAGAGTATGACCTCAGCGGACGACGGGCCACGACGAAGAGTTGCATCGTGATAAGCAACGGACGAAAGATAGGACGATAGATGAGACGGTTCATCCAACTGAGCTACGACGGCGCTGCCTACCACGGATGGCAGAAGCAACCCAATGCGAGGAGCGTGCAGCAGACCCTGCAAGAGGCGCTCTCCATGTTGCTGCAAACCGATATTGAGGTCGTCGGAGCCGGACGGACGGATGCGGGGGTGAGTGCCCGCATGATGGTGGCCCACTTTGAAACAGACAAGGCTTGCGACAACGAGCAGCTTGTCTACAAACTGAACAAACTTCTGCCCCACGACATTGCCGTGCAGCGCATTTGGGAGGTGCCCGACGAAATGCATGCACGTTTCTCGGCCACCTCGCGAACCTACCATTATTATATTCACACGCGCAAGGACCCCTTCGTGCGTCAGTACAGTTGGCTGGTGACGTTCCCCCTCGACTTCGCTCGCATGAACGAGGCGGCAAGCCGGTTGGCCGACTTTGATGACTTCACGAGTTTCAGCAAGGTGAACACCGACACGAAGACAAACCTGTGCAACGTCACCGAGGCGCGTTGGACGCAGGAGGGGGAGAACACCTGGCGATTCACCATTACCGCCAACCGCTTCCTGCGAAACATGGTGAGGGCCATCGTGGGAACGCTGATTGAAGTTGGGCGCGGACGTATGACGGTGGACGAGTTCTGCCAGGTGATAGAACAGAGGAACCGCTGCTCGGCGGGTGACAGTGTGCCCGGACATGCACTGTTCCTCGTTGATGTCAGCTACTGAACCGGAAAAGAAGTGAGAAAGAGATGACTTGGTTGTTATTGGCATTCCTTAGCGCCGCCCTGCTGGGCTTCTACGATGTCTTCAAGAAGAAGGCATTGCGCGATAATGCCGTGGTGCCGGTCCTGTTCCTCAACACGCTCTTCTGCAGCCTGATATTCCTGCCTGTGGCCCTTCATCCCGATGTGCCCTTCGGCGGATGGGCCGTGCAGAAGTACATTGTGCTGAAAAGCGTAATCGTCCTTTCTTCGTGGCTTTGTGGCTATTACGGCATGAAGTACCTGCCGCTGACGTTGGTGGGGCCCATCAATGCCACCCGGCCCGTCATGGTGCTGCTCGGCGCCCTGCTCATCTTTGGCGAGCAGCTGAACCTGTACCAGTGGATTGGCGTCCTGTTTGCCGTGCTGAGTTTCTACCTGCTCAGCCTGAGCGGGAAGAAGGAAGGTATCGACTTTCGCCACAACCGTTGGATATTCCTGACGGTTATGGCTGCCGTGTTCGGGGCGGTCAGTGGCTTGTATGACAAGTACCTGATGGCTGCGCCCGACGATGGTGGGGTAGGGCTGAACCGCATGACGGTGCAGAGCTACTACAACTTCTACCAGTGCTTGCTTATGGCAATTGTATTGTGGGCTACCCGACACTCCTGGCAGACCCATCCCCAGCTCCGCCCTACAAGGGAGAGGCTGGGGGCGGGTCTGTGGATTTTCCTCGTCAGCCTGTTCCTGAGCATGGCCGACTTCGCCTACTTCTATGCGCTGAGCCTCGATGGGGCATTGATAAGCGTCGTGAGCATGGTGCGCCGCGGCAGTGTGTTGGTGAGTTTCTGCGTGGGGGCCTACGTGTTCCACGAGAAGAACCTGCGAGGCAAGGCTTTCGACCTCTTGCTCGTGCTCATCGGTATGTTATTCCTTTATCTTGGAACAAGATAGTTGAAGTAAAAATAAGTAATTAAATGAAGCGAATAATATTTTTTCTCATTGTCTCATTTTCTCATTGTCTCATTGTCCATGCTGGAAACATCGCCGATGTGTTCACCTCCATGCCCGACAGCATTTTCCCGTTACTGACGGTAAAGAACCGCAGCGACATGGTGGACTTCTATAAGAACAAGATGGAGGCCAAGGTGCGCAACCGGCTGAACAGCTACGCGAGGATGGACACCCTGACGGACGACTACCTGCGTCTGACTCTGTCGGGGGCAAGCGAGGCCGAGATGAAACTCTTGCAGACGGAAGACAGCACTGAGATAATTTGTCTGATACGCTCGATAACGGCGCCGGTCGAGGATAGCCAGATTCAGTTCTTCGACAAGGACTGGCAACGGTTGGAGTGGGTCGACGTGCCCGTGCCCGCGACTGGCGAATACTTTGGCGAGGCCGTGGCAGACAGCGTGGCGGAGGAAACCAAGGTGACCCTTGCCGATGTGCAGCGGAGCATTGACGACCTGCGCTTCGTGAGGATTGCGACAGGTCCCGGCGCCCCCGTGTTTACTTTTACCTTGTCGGTAGACGAACTGAACCGCGACGAGAAGAAACTGGCGCGGCGCCACCTGCGCACGCTTCGCTACCGCTGGACGGGCGGCCGCTTTGTGAACGTAGAACAGTAATCATTTAATAAAGGAGATATAAAAGTGAAGGCGGTCGACCCATGCGAGGGTGACCGCCTTCACTTTTATGTGGTGTGGATTACCAGATGCTGAGGTTTATGCTATTCTCAACCTTCTCCTCCAGCTCGTCGGGCAGGTTGCAGAAGAAGTCGATGCCGGTGAGTTCTTCCAACTTGTCGATGCTGACGGCGTAGTTCTTGTAGTTGGTGTCTTTGTTGGCAACGTGCTTCAGCCAGAAGCCGATGGCTTTGTAGCCGTTCAGCGTGGGGTCGTCCTTCTTCTTTCGCAGGATGGCGATAAAGAAGTTATAGGGAACGGGTATGCCCGTGCTCGTGAGACCGTAGTTGCCGGTGTTGATGGTTCCGCCCTTCACGACATAGAGTGTGTCGCGAAAGCTGGACTTGTTGTATTTGTCGCGCAGAACCTTGTTCTCGATATGCCACCATGTGCTTTGCTTCTCGGCGTTGAACGTGCTGTTCTGGGGGTGCATGTTGCTGTAGTAGAAGGTCTGCTTGTTGGCTTCGACCGAGATGACGCGGTCTTCGCTGGCCACGATGTGCCCGCGTGTGTATCCGCTGTTCCGGTAATCGTCTTGGGTAGAGCGGTAGGACGAAGGGATGAGGGGGTCTTCGGCCCAGGCGTCGCTGCGGTCGGTGCTCTTTCCGGTGTTGGAATTGTCCCAGCGGAAGGCTGCCCAATATTGGGCGCGCAGGTCGTAGCTCCACTCCAGGCAGTAGTTGACACCGTAGGTGGGCACGGTGTGGACGACGAACAGGTTGCGGCTGCCGCCCTTCAGTCGGGGAATCTCCAGTCGGGCAGCCACCTGGCGCAGGTCGGTCGTACCTTCGCTCACGGCCTGAATGCTGCCCATGGTCACCACGCCTCCCCTGCTGCTGGTGCTGGTGTTGCCCATCTGGGCCACGTTGGGACTGTTGGCAAAGATGCCACTCTCGTCGTAGGTTGGGGCTGGCAGGTCGTCGTCATCGTCGCCGCACGAAACGCACAAAAACATAGACGTCAGTCCCATGATGATGAGGCTGACGTATGATGTTCTTAAGCGACTGCTGCTTGGGGCTTGCCCGAACAGCGATGTAACTTTTTTACTTGCGGCTCTTTGCATAGCGGCTCATGAACTTATCTACGCGACCAGCAGTGTCGACAAGTTTCGACTTACCAGTGTAGAAGGGGTGAGAGGTGCTGGAGATTTCCAACTTAACTACGGGGTAGGTCTCACCTTCGAACTCTACGGTTTCAGTGGTCTTGCAGGTAGAGCGGCTGAGGAACATATCGCCGTTGCTCATGTCCTTGAACACTACGGGGCGATAGTTTTCGGGATGGATGTCCTTTTTCATGTCTTTATTGTTTTTGTTTGTTTCTATTCTTGTCGTTGTCGAACAGAGTTGGTAACACGGCATAGTATGCCCACTGTTCATTCGGACTGCAAAATTAGTGTAAATCGAGTGAAATACCAAATAATTCGATGTGTTTTTGCGCTACGTGTGCGAAAAAGCCCCGCAACGTGGCGTGTTGCGGGGCTTTTGATGGTGAGTATCAGCTGAAGTTGTTATTCAGCGTAGGTGATGGTGATGGTCTGGATGCGAACGTGTCCGCCTTGGGCCGTGTAGGTGGCCACAACGCTGTTGGCGCTGCCGGTCCATGTCTGCGTGTCATAGTCGTAGCTGCCAGGGGTGAAGCTGGTGTTGCTGCTGGTGGCGTAGAGGGGGCGGTTGCTTGAGTCCTGTCTGTCGTCATAGGTAAACACGATCTTGCTGATGGCCTTGCTTGAGGTGATAGTCAGCGTGTTGCTGCCGTAGAGGCGCATGCCAGTGCCGGTGTTGTAGTATTTGGGTGTGGTGCTGCCGGTACCCTTCGAGAAGGTGAGCGTGGCGTCTCCCACGGTGATGCTCTGGTCGTTGAAGTCCTGAGCGTTCTCATAGCCCTGTGCCGAGAAGTCGATGCTGTTGTCGCCGGCAGCGGGTGTGTTGGGGTCGTCGGGCGTGTCGGGCAGGTCGCCTGGGTCGGTGATACCGTTGAGGCTTACGAGATAGTTGTCGTACTGGAATTCGAATGTGCCGTTGTATACGGTGAACTTACCGCAAACCACCACTTCGTCGCCTGCCTTCAGGTCGTTCTTGCTGGTGAACTTGGTCTGCTCGAGCCCCAGTCCTCTATAGACGTAGAAGGTGTTGGTGCCGTTGGCTTCGTCGGCAATGTAGTAGCTGAGGCTGCCGAAATCGCTGCTGAAGGTGACCACGTTGGTGACGATGCCCTTCACGTAGTATTCGGTGTTGGCGTCGTAGAAGCTGTTGTTGTCGGCATAGGCCTTGGTCACGGCTGCCACGTTCCAGGGACTGGCTGCTGTGCCTTCGCCTTCGGGTGTTCCTGTGGGCTGGGGCTGGGGCGTGTCGTCGGTCTTCTTGCCGTTGAGTTCAACAATCTTGCTGTTCTGGTCCACCTGATATTCGCCCTGGTAGGTTGTGAGCTTACCGCAGATGACCACGTTGTCGCCCTTCTTAATCTGGTCGTTGGCCGTGAAGTTTGCGCCGCCCAGGTAGAGGCCGTTGTAGACGTAGAACTGGTTGCTGGTGCCGCCGTTGTCGGAGATATAGTACTGAGCGCGGGTGTACTTGCTCACGTCGAGTGACCTTATCTGCGAGATGATGGCCTTGATGTAGATATCACCGGTGGGGGCGTTGCCCTCGGCAATGAGCGCTTTCACCTTTGTTACGTTGTAGGGGTCAGTCTCTGTGCCGCTGCCTGCCGGGTCGACGGGTGTCTCGGGCTCCTGTTCGCCTGACGAGCTGCCGTTGAGGCTGACGATTTTGCTTCCCTGGTTGAATTCGTAGGTGCCCTTGAAGTTGAGCAGCTGTCCGCTGATGACTACGGTGTCGCCCACGGCAATCTGGTCCTCGCTGGTGAACTTCTCACCGTTGAGATAGTAGCCGCGGTAGACTTCAAACTCGTTCTTGTTCGAGCCATCGTCGGAGATGTAGAAGGTGCTGTTGCCATAGCTGGTGTCCACCTCGTCAATCTTGGAGATGATACCTTTCACGTAGACTTCAGGCGAGAGGTGCTTGTCGGCGTTGTCGGTGGTCTGTTCCAGGTTGTCGCACACGCCGCGGGCTGCTGCCACGTTGTAGGGAGAGGCCTGTGTGCCTTCGCCCTCGGGTTCAATGACGATTGGGGTTGCGTCACCCTCGTGGATGGGCACGGGGTAGGGGGTAGGTACGTCGTCGCAACTGCTCAGGGCAAATACGCCCACGAGTACCAGTGTCAGTGATTTCCAATAGTTTTTCATAATGTTATGTGTTTTTAGTTTTTATTCTTCAATCGGTTCGATGTCTTTGGCGTCGCGGATGATGAGTTCCCACTGGCCGTTGAATTGCTTCCAGATGCCGGTGAGGTTCATTTTACCCGTGGGGATGGGCGTGTTGGCGAAGTCGGCATAGGTGCTTGTGTAGATGATGTACTTCTTGTTGTCGGAGTAGGGTGCATCGGCGAAGTAGCGCTTCACGCTGTTGTCGCCGCCCTTGGGGGCCCAGGTGAGTTTGCCGTTGGCGCCCTTCACGCTCACGTTCTTGATGGTCATGAGCTTGCCGCAGTCGGCGTTGATGTCGAGCGTCGAGGTGAACTCAATGGGAGTGACCTTGGTGGGGTCGGCGGTGCCGAGGAGCTTCACGTGCTCCTTCCAGATGCTGTGGTCCATGCGGCTCACGTAGGCGTCGCTGTTGGCGTCCTTGGCATAGGGGGTGCCGATTTGCGGCTGGTTGCCATAGGCGCCGATGTAGAGGCCCTTGAGGTCGACGAGCAGTTCCTGGCCTACGGGCATGAAGGCGAAGAGGTCGCTTCCGCCGATGGCGATGATGAGTGCGTCGCCCGAGGCGTCTTCCTGTACGGCGATGGAGTTGTAGAGGTTGCCCTGTACGTCGTTACCGGTCACGCGGACGCGCAACTTGCAGTCGGTGGTGATTTCCGTAACGGTGTAGTTCTGGGCATACTTGGGGTATTGCGCCTTGAGTTGTGCGATGGTGATGACGTTGTCGTCGGTGATGGCGTTGTTGCCGTAGGGTGCGCCGCCGGAGAAGTCGGGTGCATCCCAGTCGCCGTCTTGGCATGCGGCGCAGAGCACGCAGAGCAGGCAGAGGCCGCAGAGGTATTTCATATAATTTTTCATAGTCGTATCAATTGTGAATTGTCAATTGTGAATTATGAATTTGTCCATTGTCCATTATCCATTACTCTCAGAACCTGTAGTTGAGGTTGAGCATGAAGTTGATGCCCTGGGCATAGAACTTCTTGGGGTTCTTCTGGAAGTTGTATGTACGGTTCACCTGGCTGCCGTTTGAATCGTTTTCCTTGCTCGTGTAGTTCGTGCTGCGGCTTTGCTCGTAGCCACCGGTGCAGAACTTGCGGTTGTTGGTGATGTTGGTAACCGTGAGGTTGACGTTCAGGGGGTGGTGGGCAATGCGGAAGGTGTGGCCGATTGAGCCGTCGAGCATGAATCCGCCGTTGCTCTTGGCCTGTGCGGTGAGCGTCTCCGAGGGATGGATGTTGCCGTTGGCGTCGATGTAGCCCATCGTGCCGTCGTTGAAGTTGGTGATTTGGTCGCGCAGCGTGCTCTGGTATCGCATGTTGGGCGAGTAGGAGAGGTAGATGCGGTCGTAGTAGTTTCCGTTGAGGTTGAAATACCAGCCCTTGACGCTGTATTTCAGGCCCAGGCTCACGACGGCCAGCGGGGTTCCGCTCTCTCTCATGCCTTTGTTCCAGCAGATGTCGTGGGTCATGTCGCCCTTGTTCGAGAGCATGTAGATGACGTCGGTGTTGGCGGCGTATTTGGCCTCGGCGATGGCACCCAGGAGGTTGACGGTGAAGTTGCTGGTCACCTTGAACTTCATGCCCAGCTCGGCGCCGTAGTAGTGCTTCTTTACGCCGGTCATGCTGACGTAGGTGAACGAGTTCACGTCGTCGAAGTAGAAGTTCTGCCACTCTGTGCCCTTGGCCGTGTGGCTGTAGTAGGCAGTGAGGTTCATCTGCAGCCATTTGTTGTTGACGGCGTAGCCCAGCTCACAGGTGAAAGCCTCCTCGTTGCGCAGGTTGTTCACGAAGTTGTTGTTCATCTCGGGGCTGACGAAGGATACGTTGACCTGCGGTGCGCGCTGCTCGTAGCCTGCGCCCACGCTGAGGGCCTGTCCGTGGCCCAGGTTCACGTTGGTGCCCATCTTGAAGCCGCCGTCGATGAAGCCGGCCTTGCCGCTCTTGCCGTAGGAGTAGTCCTTGCAGATTCCGTTCTGCATCTTGCCGTCGCGCCACATGTCGGTGCCGCTCAGCTTGGCGGCGATGAAGCTGTGGCGGCGAAGTTTGTCGCGTGTGAGACCGGCCCACACGGTGGCCTTCTGCATGAACAGGTTATAGTCGTAGCGGAAGCGGTCGCCTTCCTTGACCTCGCCGTCCTTGTTGCGCAGGTCGTAGTAGATTTCGTCGGCACCGTCGGCATAGGAACCTTCGGCGTAGGTGTTGCGGTTGTGGAAGTACTTTCCGCCCAGCAGGTCGTCCATCGTCTGGTAGTGCATGCCTTTGTTCGAGGCCAGCTGCAGTCCGACGTGCAGCTTGTGGCTCTTGTCGATGTTCCACTCATAGGTGCTTCCCAGGCCGAAGAAGAGGTGGTCGTTGTGCTTGCGCTCGATGTAGTAGATGGCATCGTGGCCGCTGGCGTTCAGCTGCTGGTTGGCGAAGTAGAGCTGGTCGAAGTCAATCTGGCGGTAGGCCTTCGAACCCGTCCACAGGTTGTAGGCATTGAGCCATGCGTCGTACTCGTCGCTGGTGGGAGCCGTTCCGCCCCACACGTCGTAGTTGTACGAGGGGAAGCGCTTCCAGTAGTCGGGGTGCGGGTTGGTGCCAGAGTAGTTGAGCTTCGTGGCGCTGTACATGGCGTAGCGGCCGATGGCGCTGGTGGTCAGCTTCATGCGGTCGTTAATCTTGAAGTCCCAGGTGAGTATGGCCGTGGGCTCGTAGTTGTTCACGACGCGGCTGGCGCGCTTCTTGCCGTCCTGGTAGCCCCAGTAGGGGTTATACAGGCGGTCGTTGGCCAGCCAGTAGGCCTCGTCGGTCGAGGCACCCTGTTGGGCGCGCTCCGTGGGGTTGCCCCACGTGGCCAGGTTCAGCGAGTGGCGCTCGTTGAACTGCTTCTGCAGCGACAGGAAGTAGGAGAGCGAGTTGTAGAACGTTCCCTCCACGGCTGCCGTGTTCATGTTGGCCCAGCGGTAGCCTACGGTGCCGGCAAAGGCCCAGCCCTTCTTCGTCATGCCCGTGCCGAAGGTATACATGGCGCGTGCCGTGTAGTTTCGGTTGGCACCCGAGAGGGTCACCTTGTGGCCGGCGGGGATGGCGCTGGCGCGGAAGTTGTAGTTCGACGAGCCTCCGATGTTCGACATCGAGAAGGCGTTGGCCTCGAAGACGCCGCTGGCATCGATGTTGCGCGTGGCGTCGTTCATGCCGCCGATGGTCGAGTAGTTGAACTGCCCGTTCTCGCCGTTGTTCACCTGCACGCCGTTGAAGTAGATGTCGCTGTAGCGCGAGTTGTAGGCGCGGAACTTGTAGCGTGCCGGGCTGAACAGGTAGCCGGCGTTGCTGTTAAACACGTTTGTGTTCGAGTTCACCATGATGACGTTCTGCGTCACGTCATCATCCTCGCCCAGCTGCGATTCGGTGAACACGAAGGCCGCGTTGTCCTGTCTCAGCGCCTCGTCGGTGTCCGAGATGGAGTCGGTGGCCGTCTCCTTCGCTTCTTGGGCAAAGCCAAGTGACGCCATTACCAAAAATGACGCCACCAGTTGTAGCTTTTTTGTCATAGTTTACTGTATATTTAGTTTATTTGTTGTCTCTGTAACTGCAAACTTACGCAAAAAAATTGGCTTTGGCATCCTTTTTCCTAAAATTTGTGAAAAAAACTTGCCGCCTCTCCATCGCATTCCTGCAGGCCTTATATGGCAAACTATATTCATCGGACGACGAATATACGCGCATCGAACGATGAATGTATGTTCGCCGCCGACGTTTGTATATTCGTCGCCCGATGAATATAGAATGTTGTGCGGCGCCTGCAAAAATGTTATACCTTTTTAATTATTTTTGCGTGCGTTGCGTGCGCGTATGGAAAATTTTGCCTATATTTGTGGCCAAATAAGAAAGTGAGCATTATGACCCTAAAGCAGAAAACACTCATTGCCATCCTCTGTCTGGTGGCAGGTCTGACCACAGTGTGTGCCCAACAGCGAAAGTTCGGGCTCTACCCCGTTGCCTTCTACAATCTGGAGAACATCTTCGACACCGTCCACGACGAAGGCAAGAACGACTATGAGTTCCTTCCCTCGGGTTCGTATCACTGGGACAAGAACAAGTATGAGAGCAAGCTGAAGAACATGGCCCGCGTCCTGCTCGACCTTGGCACCGACAAGGTGCCGGTGGGAGCTGCCGTAATCGGCGTGTCGGAGGTTGAGAACTCCCGCGTGCTCGATGACCTCACCGGCCAGCCTGGCATGAAGGCCCGCGGCATGAAGTACATCCACATCGAGGGCCCCGACAAGCGCGGCGTCGACTGCGCCCTGCTCTACAACCCCGCCATGTTCAAGCCCGAGAAGTGGTTCCTGCAGCCCTACGTCTATGAGAACGGTGACACCACCCGTGCCACCCGTGGCTACCTGACCGTGCAGGGCCGCATCGACGGCGACCCGCTGACCGTCATCGTCTGCCACTGGCCCAGCCGTGGCGCCACGAGCTACTTCCGTGACATTGCCGGCAAGCAGGTGCGCCACCTCACCGACAGCATCCATCGGGCCGACCCCGAACAGCGCATCATCGTCATGGGCGACATGAACGACGACCCCGACAATATCTCGATGGCCAAGAACCTGGGCGCCCGTCGCCAGATGAACAAGGTGAAGGACGGCGACTTCTACAACCCCTGGTGGGACGTTCTGCGCTCGCAGGGCCAGGGCACCCTTAGCTACCAGGGTGGCTGGAATCTCTTCGACCAAATCGTGCTGTCGCGCAATCTGCTCGACGTGGATGGTAAGAAGGACTATTCCCACCTGACGCTCCACAGCTACCACATCTTCCGCCGCGACTACCTCATCCAGCAGGAAGGCAAGTTCAAGGGCTCGCCCAAGCGCACGACCTCGGGCGGCGTGTGGCTCAACGGTTTCAGCGACCACCTGCCCACCGTCACCTATCTCGTCAAGGAAATAAAGTAAGACCCTCCCCCGGCCCCTCCCTTGTAGGGCGGGGAGTAGTTACAATTAAGAAGAGTGAAACTATAAAACATATTTATTAATCCGGCCCCAAACTCTTGACGCATATCCGCCCCTCCCTCGGGAGGGGAATGGGGGAGGGGCCAATAAAACTTTAACGCTATGGTAAGTTACAAAGAACTGGGACTGGTGAACACCCGTGAAATGTTCGCCAAGGCAGTGAAGGGCGGCTACGCAATCCCTGCCTTCAACTTCAACACGATGGAGCAGATGCAGGCCATCGTGCAGGCAGCCGTAGAAACCAAATCACCCGTCATCATGCAGGTCAGCAAGGGAGCTCGCGCCTATGCCAACGGCACCATCCTGCGCTACATGGCACAGGGCGCTGTTGAGTATGCCAAGGAACTCGGTTGTCCCAACCCGCAGATTGCCCTCCACCTCGACCACGGAGACAGCTTCGAAATCTGTAAGGAGTGCATCGACAACGGCTTCTCAAGCGTAATGTTCGACGGCAGCGCTCTCCCCTACGAGGAGAACATCGCCATCACCAAGAAGGTTGTCGAGTATGCCCACAAGTACGACGTGACCGTTGAGGCAGAGCTCGGCGTGCTCGCTGGCGTTGAGGACGAGGTATGCGCTGCTGAGAGCCACTACACCCGCCCCGAGGAAGTTGAGGACTTCTCGAAGCGCTCGGGCTGCGACAGCCTGGCCATCTCCATCGGCACCAGCCACGGAGCCTACAAGTTCACTCCCGAGCAGTGCACCCGCGACCCCAAGACCGGCAAGCTCGTGCCTCCTCCCCTCGCATTCGACATCCTGCACGAGATTGAGAAGCGCATCCCCGGCTTCCCCATCGTGCTCCACGGCTCAAGCTCAGTGCCCCAGGACGAGGTCGACACCATCAACCAGTATGGCGGCAAGCTGCCCGACGCAGTAGGTATCCCCGAGGAACAGCTGCGCGAGGCCTCTAAGAGCGCCGTCTGCAAGATTAACATCGACAGCGACAGCCGTCTGGCCATGACCGCTGCCATCCGCAAGCACCTGGCCGAGAACCCCGGCCACTTCGATCCTCGCCAGTACCTGAAGCCCGCTCGCGAGAACATGAAGAAGATGTACGTCCACAAGATTGTGAACGTGCTCGGCAGCGACAACAAGCTCTAATCCCCATCCCATAGGGAAACATCAGAAGCGCCCCTCCCCAGCCAAAAGCTGAGGAGGGGCGCCTTTTCGTGCGCCCGTGCGCGCGTTTCCTTTAATATGTTATGTAGCAAAAGGGCGTATTCCAATTTCTTCCTTGTAATAAAATTGTAACGCAATTTATTTCGTAATGACAAACCTGTTTTGTATCTTTGCAAAAGTTATGGAAGACTCACAATCTGTATTTTTCGTTGTATTTCGCCTGTTGGGCGCGCTTGCGCTGCTCATCTTCGGCATGAAACGAATGAGTGAGGCGCTGCAGAAAATGGCAGGCCCTCAACTGCGACATGTTCTGGGTAGAATGACCACCAACCGCCTGACGGGCGTGCTGACGGGAGTCCTCGTCACGGCTGCAGTGCAGTCGTCGACCGCCACCACGGTGATGACCGTGTCCTTCGTCAATGCAGGACTGCTCACCCTGGCACAGGCCATCTCCGTCATCATGGGTGCCAACATCGGAACCACGCTCACCGCCTGGATTATGTCGGCCGGTATGGTTGGCTCTTCGGTTGCGTTCAGCGTGACGGACCTGATTTGGCCCGCTTTTGTCGTGGCCATGTTCCTTATTTATCGCAAGAAACACGAGACGCTGGGCGACTTCCTCTTCGGAATCTCGTTCCTCTTCCTTGGCCTCGGCACCCTCAGACAGACGGGAACAGACATGAACTTGGGCGAGAACCCCGCCGTGCTTGCCTTCTTCTCGAGCTTCGACCCGAACAGCTTCACCACCACAATCCTCTTCTTGCTCATCGGCGGTGTGCTGACCATGTGTGTGCAGTCTTCGGCAGCCGTGATGGCCATCACCATGATTCTCTGCTCCTCGGGAGCGCTTCCAATCTATCAGGGCATTGCATTGGTGATGGGTGAGAACATCGGAACGACGGTCACATCGAACCTGGCGGCCCTTTCAGCCAGTACACAGGCCCGGCGTGCAGCCTTCGCCCACATGTTCTTCAACCTCTTTGGCGTCTGCTGGATTCTGGTAATCTTCCATCCGTTCATCGACTTCGTCTGCAACTTGGCGGGCTACGACGGAACTAACCCTGACCGCCTGTCTGTTGTCCTGGCAACGTTCCACACTTGTTTCAACCTTGCCAATACGGCAATCCTTATAGGCTTCGTTCCCCAGATTGAGCGCCTCGTTCAGTGGGTGATTAAGGACAAGCCCGTTGCGAAGGAAGACGATCAACCCGTGCGCCTCCAGTACATCGAGGGCGGTCTCCTGCGCACTCCCGAAATCCTGGTTCTTCAGGCCCAGAAGGAGGTTGCCCTGTTTGCCGACCGCATGCAGCGCATGTTTGGAATGGTCACGATGCTCGTTTCGGAGACAAGCAACAAGGAAAGCGACAAACTCTTTGCGCGCATCGAGAAATATGAAGACATCTCCGACAACATGGAGACGGAGATTGCCCACTACCTGGAACAGGTGAGCGACGGGCACCTCTCGGACGATACCAAGGCCAAAATCCGCACGATGTTGCGCGAGGTGGGCGAGTTGGAGAGCATCGGCGACTCGTGCTACAAGCTGGCGCGCATCATTCGCCGCAAGAAGTCGTCGAAGACTGCCTTCTCCAGTCAGCAGGATGACGGCCTGCAGGAAATCATGAAGCTGGTGGGCGAAGCCCTGATGCAGATGTGCCTGATTGTGAGCGGCCGCCGCAGGGACTATAGCCTGGACGAGTCGGCTCGCATTGAGGAGGAAATCAACAGTCTGCGCGACCGCCTAAGATTGCAGTCGGTGCAGACGCTCGACGACGAGGACTACCTGGCCAACAGCATGTACCTCGACCTCATCGGTGAGTGTGAGCGACTGGGCGACTATGTGGTAAATGTTGTCGAAGCCCGCCTCTCGGGTGCCGGCCTCATTCTGGATGACGACCAGAAAAGTGTCACTATCGACGGCGAGAGAGTGGCGCTGACCCGCACGGAGTACGACCTCCTGCAGTTGCTCCACGACAACCCCGACAAGGTCTTCTCGCGCGAAGAACTCATCAGCCGTGTGTGGCCGAAGGATGTTGTGGTGACCGACCGCACCGTAGACGTGAATGTGGCCCGCCTGAGAAAAAAGATGGGCAACTATGCGTCTTGCATAATTGCCCGTCAGGGATTGGGTTATTGCTACCAAAGAGCTGCTTCCGAGAGTTGAACTCGGGACCTCATCCTTACCAAGGATGCGCTCTACCACTGAGCTAAAGCAGCATCGTTTTGCTTAAGCGAGTGCAAAGATACATAATAAAGCTGGAACAGTGAAATTATTGTTCCAGTTTTTTTATGCCTCCGTTGTCTTGGTAGAAGGTTACCTTCGTCGTAGTCCTCTTGTCGAAGAGGATGTTGCTCAGGATTTCGGTGTAGCCAAACTGGCCCATGTCGCATTCAACCTTCGCCAGTTCCTGATTCACGTCGAAGATGCTGATGGCAATGCGTGCGGGCATGTTGTAGTAGATGCCCTGTGTCATCTTTGCCTTCTTCTTGTCCGTCTCGGGGTTGTCTTGCCTTGCTGGCAGTTTGCCCGTGTTCTTGATGCTGATGTAGATGGGTTGGCCCGACAGGTCGTCCTTATCCACAACGCCGGCAATCTGTGAGAAGCGGAACAGAATGTCCTTTTCGGTCTCCTGCGTGGGGATGCAGCTGAAGCTATAAACCTCGGTGCTGCTCTCGCTGTGGCCGGAGAATAGCTGCTCGAGGGCCGTGGCCTGAGTGTCGAGCTGGTTAATCATCAGCCGCAGTTGCTCACCATCCTTCGGTGTGTTGTCGGCTTCGCCCCGAACCAAGGCATTGCGACTGTCGCGAATGTCGTAGATTTCCTGTGCACACAGTTCTGCCATCTTGGCCGAGCTGCCTGCCGTCAGGATTTCCTGGCTCATGTACTGCTTGGCATTCAGTGGGGCGGGTGCAGCCGTGCCTGTGGGCAGAGCGGGCAACGTTGTCTCTTCGGCATCGGTGTTGATGGAAAGCAGAATGCCGTCGTGGGTCAGCGACACGAGCGGAGCCACCGTCTTATTCTTAACCTTCACGTTGTATGCCTTTGTCCTGTCGGGAATGCCGTAGGGCTCCAGGTTGATGCTCTTTATCTTCCATGTGGTGCTCGTGCTGGTGGGCACGTCGCGCAGACGCAGATAGAGGAAGGCATACTTGTTCAGCTCGCCGGGCGTCGTTACCGTCTTTTCGGCAACCACGGTTACGCGCAGTGCGGTCTGGGGTAGGAAATAATTGACACCTTCCACCGTTGTTCCCGGTACGAAGTTGCTGACTTCCGTTTGTGCAAAACCTGTGTTGTGCAAACAGATTAGCGATAAAATAAGAATTGCAATTCGTTTCATATCTTAGTTTGTTTTAGTTTTCTAAAAGCGTCGGGCAAGTGACGGATGATATCGCGGGCCAGCATGCAATTTTCGCCCATTTCATCGGCTGCAAAGTCTCCTGCCGTTCCGTGGAGCCACACTCCGAGCAGGGCCGCTTCGCGCGATGCGTAACCTTGGGCCATGAGTCCTGTGATTATGCCCGTCAGCACATCCCCGCTGCCGGCCGTGGCCATTCCCGCGTTTCCCACGTTGAGTCTGAATACATCACCTTCGGGGGTGCAAACGTGGGTGGGGTGCCCCTTCAGCACCACGTAGACGCAGTGGGTGCGGGCGTAGGCTGCCACGTCCTCGAGTTTGCTGCTGCCAATCAGGCGCATGGCCTCACCGGGGTGGGGCGTGAGTATGCTGTATGTGGGGATGAGTTTTTCCAGTTCGCGGTTCTGGGCCACCGTGTTCAGCGCGTCGGCATCCAGGACTTTCGCCATTTGGTCGGCGCTTAGCAGGCGGTGGAGGAGGTCGGGATTAATGCTGATGCCCGGGCCAATGCCCACACCCTCAAAGCGGTCGTCACAGGGAAAGTGGTCCTTGATGATGGCCTCGGGGAGGGCGGTCTGCAGTATCGTGCGGTTCTCCTCCGATGTGTAGATGGACAGCTTGCCGATACCGCTGCGCAGGCATGCCTCGCCAGCCAGAATGGCTGCCCCGGCCATGTTCTTGCTACCTGCCACGAGCAGGGCGTGGCCGAATGTCCCTTTGTGCCCGTCGGTGGGACGAGGGCGTAGTTTCTGTCTTAAATCGGCGCCGGAGATGTTTGTTGCAAGCTTATTCACAATGCAAAGTTAAGTATTAATGTTGGTTTGTCATTCAATTTTTATTTTTTAATTTTTAATTTATAATTATTTAAGTTATCTTTGCAGCAAAATAAGAATTGTCCATGAGCAATACGATTCAAGTTAAGGATAAGACGTTTGCCGTATCCATCCCTCAAGAGAAGATTATATCAGAAGTAAAGCGCGTGGCGGGCGAGATCAGCCGCGACTATGCCGGTCGTGAACCCGTATTCCTGGCAGTTCTGAACGGGTCGTTCGTCTTTGCCGCCGACCTGCTGCGTGAAATTAGCCTGCCCTGCGAGATTTCATTCGTGCGCCTGGCCTCCTACCAGGGTGTGTCAACCACGGGCGAAATCCGCGAGATTATGGGGCTGAACATCGACATTACCGGCCGCCCGGTCGTTATCGTCGAGGATATTGTCGACACTGGTCTGACGATGGCCCACATGCTCGAAACGCTCAAGAAGCACAACCCCAGCAGTGTCGACATTTGCACCCTGCTCCTGAAGCCCGGAAAACTGCAGGTTGACCTCGACATCCGCTACTGCTGTATGCAAATTCCTAACGATTTCATCGTAGGATATGGCCTCGACTACGATGGCTTCGGGCGCAATACGAAAGACATTTACACTTTGGTCGAAAGTTAAAAGAAATATGAAGAATATTATTATCTTTGGTGCCCCCGGAAGTGGTAAGGGTACTTACAGTGATGAGATTGTTGCCCGCTATGGCATGGGACACATTTCCACCGGCGATGTGTTGCGTGCAGAAATTAAGAATGGCACCGAGGTTGGTAAGGTTGCCAAGGGCCTTATCGACAATGGTCAGCTCATCCCCGATGAACTGATGATTCGTATCTTAGCCAAGACCTATGATGCCCTGCCCCAGGGCCGTGGCGTCATCTTCGACGGATTCCCCCGCACCATTGCTCAGGCCGAAGCCCTGAAGCAGATGCTGGCCGAGCGTGGCCACGACATGGGCGTGATGATCGAACTGATTGTCGATGAGGAAACGCTCATGAAGCGTCTGCTGAACCGTGCCTTGGAACAGGGCCGTGCCGACGACAATGAGGAAACAATCAAGAAGCGTTTCGCCGTTTATCACAGTCAGACCGAGCCCCTTGCCGCATGGTTCCAGAAGGAGGGAATCCGTCACACGTTTACTTGGGAGGGTAGCAAAGACGCGATGTTGGCCAACATCTTCGCGTTCCTTGATACTTTGAAGTAAGGGATGGAGAGCAACTTTGTTGATTATGTGAAGATTTGTTGCCGCTCGGGTAAGGGCGGCAGAGGCTCTGCCCACATGCACAGAGCCAAATATGTGGCCAATGGCGGTCCTGACGGCGGCGACGGAGGACGGGGCGGCCACATCTATCTGCGTGGTAATCATAACTATTGGACACTGCTCCACTTGCGCTACGAGCGTCATGTCTTTGCCGGACATGGCGGCAATGGCGGTAAGAGTCGCAGCACGGGCCACGACGGCGAAGACCGTTACATCGATGTGCCCTGTGGCACTGTCGTCTATGATGCCGAGACGGGAGAATACCTGTGTGACATCAGTGAAGACGGACAGGTAGTGATGCTGCTGAAAGGTGGTCGTGGCGGGCTGGGAAACTGGAACTTCCGCACCAGCACGAACCAAGCTCCGCGCTATGCCCAGCCTGGCGAGCCCATGCAGGAGCGCACTGTGATTCTCGAGCTGAAACTCCTGGCTGACGTGGGCCTTGTCGGCTTCCCCAACGCGGGCAAGAGCACGCTGCTGAGCAGTCTGTCGAGTGCCCGTCCCAAGATTGCCAACTATCCCTTCACCACGATGGAGCCCTCATTGGGTATTGTCAGCTACCGCAACAACCAGTCGTTCGTCATGGCCGATATTCCCGGAATCATCGAGGGCGCATCGGAGGGCCGAGGCCTGGGGCTTCGTTTCTTGCGCCACATCGAGCGTAACTCCCTGCTCCTTTTTATGGTGCCTGGCGACACCGACGATATCAAGAAGGAATACGAAATCCTGCTCAACGAGGTGCGCACCTTCAACCCCGACATGATGGACAAACAGCGTGTGCTGGCCATCACCAAGAGCGACCTTCTCGATGACGAGCTTATGGAAATGCTCTCGCACGACCTGCCTGCCGACCTCCCTCATGTCTTCATCTCCGCCGTTGCCAACCGCGGACTGACGGAGCTCAAGGACCTTCTTTGGGAAGCACTCAACAGCGAGAGCAATAAGTTGCAGAGCATCACCAATCAGGAACGCATCGTCCACCGCAACAAGGACGTCGCCTATCTGCAAGAGGAACTTGCGGCCATGGGCGAGGACGAAGACATCGAATTCATCGACGATGACGAGATTGAAGACATCGACGAACTCGACGACTTCGAGTACGAGGATGTAGACTGACGAAGCTTCCCCGTACATGACATCAGACTTGCTTGCACGACCATCCCTATCCTCTTTATATCGCTAACATTTTCAACAAGATGTGTTAAAAATGATTGGTCTTATAGAATTTTATCGTACATTTACGGCAGTCTAATTGCAAAAGCATATGAAAAAAGCATTCATGAGTCTTTTCTTCGTCCTGTCGCTATTTGCTTCTGCGCAGACGAACCAGCACAGTATCAAGGTGACTGAGAACATTGCGTACAGAACCGACGTCGGGCCAAACACGGTGCTCGATATGGCACAGCCGCTGTTCGGTCCCCAGACCGACCGTCCGGCCATCCTCATTATCCACGGCGGCGGTTGGAGTGCCGGGTCGAAGAACGACATGGTCTACCGCACGTTGATGATAGACTATGCCATGAAGGGATATGTCGTGTGCAACATGAACTATCGTTTGATACAGGAGGCTCTTCCGCCAGCCTGCATCGAGGACGTACGGTGTGCCGTGCGCTGGATGAAGGCTAATGCCAAAGCTATCGGTATCGATTCCAATCGCATTGGCACTTACGGTCACTCGGCTGGCGGACATCTTTCTCTGATGCTTGGCGTGTCGGCCGACAGTCAGGCATTTAATGACAAAAGCGACCCATGGAAGGCTTATTCGCCCAGTGTCGCCTGTTCCGTCGGTGGTGCGCCACCCACGGAACTTGGCCGAGCTGGAGGATGGGCCGACCAAAAGGAGTTGTGGCCCATTGGCTATATTAGTGCTTGCAAAACTCCCCTCCTCGTATTGCAGGGAGCTGAGGACCCTGTGGTGAAACCCGGCTTGACGGAAGATTGGGTCGTAAAGATGCAGTGTGCCGGTGCTCAGGTCGATTACGTAAAGGTGCACGGCGACCACGGAGTGGCCTTCGACAAGCAGTTGGAATTCACCCGTCCAGCGATGGATGCCTTCTTTGCCCGTCATCTGAAGCATGAAGACCCCAGTGTCAGCTTCGAGCAGATGAAGGTGCCCGACCTTGGTGGCAGTGGTCCGCACAAGGCCATCGCCGTGCGCGAGCGCTCGTTGCCCGACTTCGTGGTATATCGTCCGGTGAACTTGGATGCAGCCATGACGGTCGGCCGTCGGGGCATGTTCCAGATGGGCGAGGTGAAGAAAGAAAAACTGCCCGTGCTCGTTTTCTGCAACGGCGGTTGCATGGACACCAGCATCGGCTATGAGAACATGCTTACCGATATTGCCTCTTATGGCTATGTCGTGGTAGCCGTGGGTGAATTGCAGATGCTGGCACAGCACGAGAAGGACCAGCATACGCCCTCGTCGGTGGTAAAGCAGGCGCTCGACTGGGTCAGCCAGCAGGCTTCCAACCCCAGTTCGCCTTATTATGGTAAGATTGATGAGGAGAAGATTGCTGCTGCTGGCCACTCATGTGGTGGGGCGCAGGTGCTGGCCAATGCCGCCGACAAGCGCCTGAAGACCTATCTCATCCTCAACGCCGGCATGGGAAAGATGACAATGGCCGATGCCAGTGCGAAGTCGTTGGCCAACCTCCACGGCCCCGTTCTCTATCTCGTGGGCGGAACACGCGATGTGGCCTGGCAGAATGCTCAGCTGGACTACAAGGCCATTAAGAAGGTGCCTGTGGTGCTGGCTGACAATACGAAGAGCGGTCATGGCGGAACCTACGAGCAGCCAAACGGCGGCGCCAATAGTCGTATGGTGCGCGCTTGGCTTGACTGGCAACTGAAGGGAGCGAAAGGTCCCGAAACTATCTTTATCGGCGGCGACCTGAAGGACTATCCCGACTGGACTATCACGCACAAGAATTTCAAAGAATCGCCAAAAGCAGCGCCGACGAGTAGTGTCGATCCCCTTTGGATTGACAACGGCTCGCGCCACATCTATGGTGAGCTTTTTACTCCGCAAACCGTCAAGAAGAACAAACCCATAGCCATCATAGCACATGGTTTTAACGGCACTCACGACTATGCGCGGAACTATCACGAGACGCTCGGCCGCTTGGGTTATCAGTGCTATGCGTTCGACTTTCCTTGTGGCTCCGTGCACAGCCGGTCCGACAACAATACGATGAATATGTCCATCCTCGACGAGGTGAGCGACCTGAAGGCTATCGTGAAGTATTTCCGTAGTAAGGGAAACCAGCATATTGTGCTCGTAGGCGAGAGTCAGGGCGGCCTGGTGTCGGCCCTTACTGCTGCTGAGCTGAAGAAGGAGGTGAGTCAGCTGGTACTGGTCTATCCTGCCTTGTGCATCCCCGACAACTGGCGTCAGCGCTATCCCCGCAAGGAGGATATCCAGGACGTTACGGAGCTATGGGGTGTGAAGATGGGGCGTCGCTTCTTTGAAGAAATTCATGACATGAAGCCGCTCGACGTTATCGGACAGTATCGCGGGCCGGTCCTCATCGTTCAGGGAGATGCCGACCGTGTGGTGTCGATGGACGACTCGCGGCGTGCACAGCAGCTCTATGCCCCCGGTACGAAACTCCATGTCATTGCCGGCGCCGGCCATGGATTCAAGCCCAATGAGTTCCGTGAAGAGATGGAGCAGCTCTCCACCTTCCTTTAAGTACGATAATAGTTAACTCGCAAAATAAAGAAAAGAAAGATGAAAACAATGAAAAACTGGGCGAGGGCCACTGCTGCCGCAGCCCTCATGCTATGCGCCGTTGCGCTTTGCCTTACGGCCTGCACGAGTGAGTCAAAAGTCGGAGAATGGGATCCCATGAAATGGAAGGTGGTGACACCCATGGCCAAAGCAAAAAATGGCGTATATAATGTTCCCAGTAGCGGAAGCACTTTTTCCGTTGTCTGCCGAAACTACGCGGGTTCCTGGTTCTCTGACATACAGGTAGACGGAAAGTACATAGAGTGGGATGGCAAAGATATCTACCAGCTGGATTGCGAACAGTTTAGCGCCCAGATTCAGGGAAACAAACTGACCCTTGACTTCAAGGCCAACGAAAGCGCCCAAGAAAGAAACATCACCATGTCCGTAACGGCTGGTGATGTTTTTGACACGTTCTGCTTTAAGCAACTTGCCCAGCAGAAGTAGCATGAGGGCTAAAGGGACTTGCTGACCCTACTTGTGGCGGTTGGCGCGGGCCTTACGGATGTCGGCCTTCTTCTTGGCAGAACCACTGCCGTGGGCCCCCGTGACGTACTGTTTCTTCTTAGCTTTAGAGCGCACTTTCCCGTCGGATGGTGTGCTCTCCTTTTTGGGGCCTCCGCGGAAAGTAATGCCGTTGAGGATTACCTCTTCGATGTCGTCGCCTGAGAATTTGTTCATAAGCTTACGTCTGAATTAATGGTGGAAGAGGCGCACGCCAGTAAACATCATGGCGATGCCGTACTTGTCGCAGGTTGCAATGACGTGGTCGTCGCGCACCGAGCCACCGGCTTGTGCTACGTAGCGCACGCCGCTCTTGTGGGCTCGCTCGATGTTGTCGCCGAAGGGGAAGAAGGCGTCGGAGCCCAGGCATACGTCGGTGTTCTGGTCGAGCCACTGGCGCTTTTCCTCGTCGGTGAGGGGCTTCGGCTGTTCGGTGAAGAAGCGTTGCCACTCGCCGTCGCGCAATACGTCGTCACACTCGGGGCCGAGGTAGATGTCGATGGTGTTGTCGCGGTCGGCGCGGCGGATGCCGGGCACAAAGGGCAAAGCCATCACACGAGGATGCTGACGCAGCCACCACAGGTCGGCTTTCTGTCCAGCCAGTCGGGTGCAGTGGATGCGGCTCTGCTGGCCTGCACCGATGCCAATGGCCTGTCCGTCCTTGACGTAGCATACCGAGTTAGACTGGGTATATTTCAGGGTGATGAGGGCAATCATCAGGTCGCGACGTGCCTCGGGCGTGAATTGTTTGTTCTGGGTGGGGATGTTCTCGAAGAGTGCGGGGTCGGCAAGGTCAATCTCGTTGCGGCCCTGTTCGAAGGTGATGCCGAATACCTGTTTCCGCTCGACGGGGGCAGGGCGGTAGGCAGGGTCAATCTTGATGACACAATAGGTGCCCTTGCGCTTCTGGCGCAGTACCTCGAGCGCCTCGGGTGTGTAGTCGGGGGCAATGATGCCGTCGCTCACCTCACGGTTGATGAGGCGGGCTGTCGACTCGTCGCAGGTGTCGCTCAGGGCGATGAAGTCGCCGTAGGAGGACATTCGGTCGGCACCGCGGGCTCGGGCATAGGCCGAGGCTATGGGCGTGAGGGGCAGGGGAGCGTCGTCAACGAAGTATATCTTGCGCAGCGTGTCGCTCAGGGGCAGCCCGACTGCCGCTCCGGCAGGGCTGACGTGCTTGAACGATGCGGCGGCAGGCAGACCTGTGGCGGCTTTCAGCTCGCGAACCAATTGCCACGAGTTAAAGGCGTCGAGCAGGTTGATGTAGCCGGGGCGGCCGTTAAGCACTTCGATGGGTAACTCGCCCTCTTCCATGTAGATACGTGAGGGCTTTTGGTTGGGGTTGCACCCGTACTTCAAGGACAACTCTTTCATAATATAATTGTTAAAAGATGGAGCCGGAGGGGATTGTGCTTGGCCTTGCCGTTCGTGTTGCAACGGAATGGCCTCCCATCGGCGTAAGTTGTGGAGCCGGAGGGGATTGAACCCTCGTCCAAACAGGGAAGTCCTGAGCTTTCTACACGCTTATCTTGGTCTTGATTTTCGTGCGGCGGCAAGACCCAAGCCACCAACCGTCGCCTTATCCTCTAAAACTTCATCGCCAGTGCGAGGCCGCCAACGACTATCCCCGATTTTGCTGTGCCACCGTGTCGAAGCGCTTCGGGGCGTTAGCCTCCGGGTGACATCTCGTTGCAGCACCTGGTGCCGCAATTAAGCCAACGATCTACTGTACTTCAATCAGGCAGCGAGAGCGTAGTTTCTTTCGCCAGTTAATTGTTTGACGGTCATTGATTAAAGAGAGCGGCTGCCAACTCTCTGCGTGCTTACCGAGCACCTCATCCTGCTGTCAAATCCATGTCGACCCCAGTGATAAGATGCTGCAAAAGTACAACATTTCCATAGCCTCTGCAAGTAAACCTCGAAAAAAAGTGCCCGTAATGACAATAAATCGGCCGTTTGTGTGTTATATATATAATAAAGAGCGAATAGAAATAGAAAACGAAAATAAGCAACACGAGTGAAACCTTCTGAATATAAGTTCGTTGACGGAATGAACTGTGTCGAGCGCGGCATCAAGCGGGCGTTCGACATCGTTGCATCCCTGCTGGGGCTGATAATATTGTCTCCGGCTATACTTTACGTCTACATCCGCCTGCGCCGGCAGGGCGACGGGCCCGTCATCTTTCGCCAAGAGCGCATAGGGTTGCATGGTCGCCCGTTCCACATCCTGAAGTTTCGCACCATGCGCTTGGATGCCGAGCAGGATGGCGTGCCCCAACTGGCAGAGAAGTCGGATAATCGCCTGACCCCCGTAGGGCGCTATCTGCGTGAGCACCACCTCGACGAGATGCCCCAGCTGTGGAACGTGTTGGTGGGCGACATGTCGTTTGTGGGCTACCGTCCCGAGCGCCAGCACTTCATTGACCAGATTATGAAGGAAAACTCCGACTACGAGCAACTCTACCAGATACGGCCTGGCATCACATCCATGGCCACCATCTACAATGGCTACACCGACACGATGGAGAAGATGCTCATCCGCTTGCAGATGGACTTGGAGTATCTGCAGAAACGAAGCCTCTGGCTCGACCTGAAAATAATATTCACAACCGTAAGGCTCATAGGATATGGAAAGAAAATCTAACCCCATGCGAAGATACATATTGATGATTGCGCTCCTGTTGAGTGCCACGTGTGCTTTTAGCCAAACGATGACCGACGAACAGGTCATCCAGTTCGTGCAGAAAGAACAATCGAACGGATCGAATCAGCAAACCATCGTGCAGAAACTGCTGAAGAAGGGCGTCACGCCCGAACAGCTGCGTCGCATCCGCAAGAAGTACGAGGCAGAACAGACGCAGTTCGGGGCTTCGGACCTGACAGGCAAAAACGCTAAGCAGTCGACGAACCGGCTGCGCACCAACAAGGAAAAGGCCGAGGATGAAATGCGCCAGAAGAATGGTTACATGGTTCGTTCGCAACGTTCCGTCAACGAACGTCGCTTCATGTCGCAGAAGGACCGCGAGAACGTGCTGAACGAGGAGATTGGATTCATGGACATCGACTCGCTTGCTTACTATCAGAACATGTTTGACACCGAGGAGAAACCCGAGGACCAGGTGTTCGGCCGCAATATATTTAATAATGAATACCTGACATTCGAACCCAACCAGAACATGGCCACTCCGACCAACTACCGTCTGGGGGCAGGCGACAACGTCATCATTGACGTGTGGGGCGCCAGCCAGGCCACCTTCGAGGGAGTCATCTCGCCCGACGGATACATTGTCATTGAAGGCGTGGGACCCATCAAACTTGGCGGGCTCAGCGTCAGTCAGGCCACCAGCACGGTGCGCTCCACCCTTGGCCGATTCTACTCAGGTAGCAGTATTAACCTTGCCGTGGGTGAAACTCGTTCCATCCAGGTGCAAGTGGTAGGTGAGGTTCGAATGCCCGGCACCTACATGCTCTCTGGCCTCTCGAGCGCCTTCAATGCACTCTATGCTGCCGGCGGCATCAGTGACATCGGTACCCTGCGTAACATCAAGGTCTATCGCCAAGGCCGCCAAATAGCCGCCATCGACGTCTATGACTATCTACTCAATGGCAATACCAAGGGTGACGTGCGACTCCAAGACAACGATGTTATCACGGTTGATGCCTATGAGGCATTGGTTTGTGTGCGCGGTAAGGTAAAGCGCCCCATGTACTATGAGATGAAGCGTACGGAGAGCGTTCAGCAGGTGATTCGCGACGCCGGCGGCTTCACGGGTGATGCCTATACGAAGAATGTACGCCTGACCCGTAAGGCCGGCAATGAATATAGCATGCACACGGTCGATGAGTTCCAGATGTCATCGTTCACCCTCATGGACGGCGACTCGCTTTTCGTCGATAGCGTTATCCCGCGCTTTAGCAACATGGTAGAGGTGCGAGGAGCAGTCATGCACCCCGGACAGTTTGAACTGGGAGGCGAGGTGCAGACTGTACGCGGATTGCTGAAGGTGGCCGAGGGACTGCGCGAAGATGCCTTCCAGAGCCGAGCCGTCATGCATCGCGAAAAGGATGACCTCACGCTCGAGATGGTGTCTGTCGACGTTGACGGTATCCTCAACGGCACCGTTGCCGACATCCCCCTGCGCAAGGGCGATGTACTGTTCATACCCAGCACCATCGACATGAAGGGTGAACGTGTACTGAGTATTCGTGGTGAGGTGCTATATCCTGGCGACTATCAGTATGCCGAAAACACCTCCGTCGAAGACCTCATCCTGATGGCAGGCGGACTTACTCCGGCAGCTTCAATGGCCAAGGTCGATGTCTACCGCCGCATTCATGACATCAATGCCACCGAGGCCAGTGAAGAACTCTCTGAGGTATTCAGTGTGGCGCTGAACGATGGGCTCCGTACGGGTGATACGGATGTTACCCTGCAACCCTTTGATATCGTTGTCGTTCGAAAGAGCCCGGCATACTCCGAACAGAAGACGGTCCGCGTTGAAGGATGTATCAACTTTGAGGGAGACTATGCCATGAGCAGCAAGAACTACCGTCTTTCCGACCTCGTGAAGGCCGCCGGTGGACTGAGCTCCCTGGCCCATGCCAAAGGCGCCCGCCTGACCCGCATGATGACGGAGGAGGAAAAGATACAGCGCGAGAACTCGTTGCGTGCCGCCCAGATACAGATGTACGAAGAGGCCATGCAGAGCGAAAAGCAATACAATATGGCGCAAGCCGACTCACTGATGAGCCTGAAGTTAGACCTTGGCGACACCTATCCCATGTCTATCAACCTTGAGGAGGCCATAAAGAATCCGGGCGGAGTTGCTGATGTCATAATGCGCGAGGGCGACCTGCTGGTAATTCCGCAGTTCTCTAACACCGTCAAGGTCAGCGGCGAGGTTATCTATCCCACCTCGATGGGTTACATGCCCGGCAAGAAACTGAAGTACTACATCCGTCGTGCCGGAGGCTATGGCAACCGCGCGCGCAGCAAGGGTACCTATGCCATTTACATGAACGGTGCGGCCGAGAAGATCAATCGCTTTAGCAGTAAGAACATCCAGCCCGGATGCGAAATTGTCGTGCCGACCAAGAAGCAACGCAACAGAATGTCAACCGGAGAGGTTGTTGCATTATCCAGCGGAGCAGCATCGTTGGCCAGTGTCGTAGTTGCATTGATAAGCATCCTGAAGAAGAATTGATATGGAAGAGAATAAAGAGCAGCAGACTTTGGATTTAGCCAAGATTGTGCGTAAGCTGTGGAATAACAAAAGGAAATTCTACAAGATTTGGATATGTACATTCGTCCTGTCTTGCATCTGGATTCTGCCACAGCCCAGATACTATAAGAGCGATGTGATGTTGGCGCCGGAACAGAGTGGGGAAACCGCCGGCGGACTTTCGTCGATAGCCTCCTCCTTCGGCTTCAATATCGGCGGCCTCGGTGGGCAGGATGCCATCTACCCCGAACTCTATCCCGACCTCTTCCGAAGTCCCGAGTTCATCGTCGGACTCTACAATGTGAAGGTGACCACGAAGGATGGCAAACTCACGACAACCTATTTCGACTACATGAAGTCGCACCAAAAGGAGAACCTGCTGACCAAGCCTTTCCGCTTGGCAATGAAAACCTTGAAGAGCTATATCGAGGATGAGGACGAGACGCCGCGGGCAGAGGGCGCTACTCAGGTAGACCCCTTCAGGATGAACCGAAAGGACTACATGCTGATGCAAGCCATTATGGACAACATCAGTTGCTCGGTGGACAAGAAGACGACCGTAGTCACCATTAAAATGATTGACCAAGACCCCCTTGTCTGCGCTACGATGACCGATAGTCTGAAGCGTCATCTGCAAGACTTCATCATCCGATACAGAACAAGCAAGACTAAGGAAGACGTGGCGCACTACCAGAAGATGTGCGACAGCGTGGCATTGGAATATGACAGGGCGATGAGAGCCTACAGCGCATATTGCGATGCCCATCAGAATGTCATCCTGCAGCGTTATCAGAGTGAGCGCGACAAACTGGAGAACGAGCTGGCCCTGAAACAAAATTCCCTCACTGCGCTGGAGACTCAGCTACAGGCTACCAAAGTGAAACTTCAGGAGAAGACCCCGGCCTTCACTACGCTGAAGAGTGCCACGGTGCCCATTAAGCCTGCAGGGCCCAAGCGCATGATGTTTGTCCTCGGCATGCTAATTCTGGTAACCACGATCAAGTCGTACCTCATAATTAAGGACGACATAAAATAATAAGGATATACCAGGTGCTTTGGTTCTGTAAAGACACAAGATGAGTGAGGGTTCCCTGAGATACAAGACATTCAACGGAATGAAATGGGGATTGCTGGATAATCTCGCAAACTCTGGCATTACCTTCCTTGTCGGACTTGTACTCGCCAACAAACTCTCGCCCACCGAGTTCGGTATCATTGGAATCATCACCATCTTCATCAACCTGTCGGTCGTTATCATCGACGGAGGCTTTGCCACTGCCCTCATACGCAAGTCAGACGCAAGCAGGGATGACTATAACACGGTTTTCCATGTCAACGTACTGGTTTCCCTTGTCCTGATAACCTTGCTGTGTCTGACAGCCGGCTCTATTGCGACATTCTTTAACCAGCCATTGCTTGCCGAAGTGCTGCCGGTGATGAGTGTCATCTTGTTGTTTAATGCCGGCAGCCTGATACAAAAGACCATATTGGTCAAGCGGCTCGACTTCAAGTCACAAGCTTTTGTCTCTCTCATCAGTTCTGTAACAAGTGGTGTCATTGGCATCACCGCTGCTTATCGGGGATGGGGCGTTTGGGCCCTTGCCTTCCAGCAGATATCCCGCCAGTTCATTATGATGGTGGGCTTGTGGGTGGCAAACCATTGGCTTCCGGCCCTCCGTTTTTCGATTAAAAGTTTCAAGGAACTCTTTGGCTTCGGTGCGAAACTGCTCGCTGCCAACGTCATAAACTCGCTATATAAGGACATGTTCCTGGCGGTCATCGGAAAGATGTATACGGCCTATGACTTGGGTCTTTACAACCGCGCCGACCAATTCAATATGATTTTCAGCAACAATTTCGGACAGATTGTGCAGAAGGTGTCGCTGTCTTCCCTGAGCCAGGTGCAAGACAACGCCGAGATGCTGCGAAACGCCTACCGCAAGTTGGCGCGCTACATCGGTATGTTCTCCTTTGCTGCCGTTTTCGGACTTGCCGCCATTGCCAAGCCGCTCATCGTGACGCTAATTGGCGAGAAATGGCTCCCCTCGGTATATCTGTTGCAGATTATGAGTCTCTATGCAGCCATATATCCCCTGCAGCAGCTCAACCTCAACATCCTGAACGTAAAGAAGAGGAGCGACCGTTTCCTGAAACTGGAAATCATCAAGAAGTTTCTCTTTATCCCCGTCATTGCCGTGGGCTTCTTCTTTGAAATGCAGTTTATGATATGGGCGGCGGTGGCCTATTACTACATTGAATTCTTCATCAACGGCTGGTATTCATATTCGCTCACGGGGTACGGCACGTGGCAAGAGGTGAAGGAGCTTCTCCCGATGTACGTGGTTTCGATGGGTGTGTCGTTTGCCGTTTGGTCGCTGACGCTCACAGATTTGCACTATCTGCCCATGATGTTGATACAGATAGCCTTGGCCGTGGTGCTCTACGTCATTATCTATGCCGTAATGGGTTTGCCGGAATATCGGGAAATTCGTCAGTTGTGCATTAACAGAATCTGTCGCAAATGAAACAAGGTAGCTACATATACGACCTCATCCTCTTTGCCCTGATGGCACTGCTTGCCTTCGGACTGATAGGTAACGGAGCACAACCCGTGAGGCTGTTCATTATTGCCCTTTCCCCGTTTGTGGTTGCAGACGTGTTTAATCGTCCCCATAAGAGCCTGTATTATTATCGATACGAATGTTTCTTCCTTGCCTTCTGGTTCCTTTGGGCGTTGGCATTCTTCTTCAAGGCGGATGATGAAATAGAGAGTTTCAAGAATGTAATCTATCTTGCGATTCATATTTTAGGATTTTTCGAAGTCCTGTGGGCCGCCAACAAGGCCAAGTATCCCCAGCAAGCCATAAAATACGGCTGGTTGGCTTTCATGGTGTCTACCATCCCTGTGGCAATATACGAGTTCCTGACTGACTTCCACCTGGGCATGTCGTTTCAGGATAGCGGCAACACGATGTATGTTAACGGAGTCCACATCGAGCGTCCGTTTGCCTCTGTCACCTTCGGTAACCTGAATAGCTACAATACCGTGCTTTGTTGGGCACTTCCCAGCTTGTTCATGTGCAATTTGTACCCTCGTGGAAAATGGGAACAGCTGCTTGGCATGGTTGTTATGGGATTTACTTCGCTGATTATTATCGCCAATGCATCGCGCGGAGCCATGCTGTGTCTGGTCATCATGCTCGGAACGTATGTCTACGCCTACTATAAGTTTGGCCGAAACCGCTATCTGCTGATTACGGTTCTTGTGTTGGCAATTGGCGCACTGGTGTATTTCCTTGGTGAACTTTTCATCCTGATTGTAGAGAAAGTATCTATGGTGGGACTGGGCGACGATGGCCGCGCCGAGAACCTGGTCATGGGCTTTCAGGCATTTCTGGACAGCTATGGCTTAGGAATTGGCATTGGCAATTACGGGCCAATCATGGAGGCGGTTTATCACGTCGAGGTCCCTGCTCCCCATAACCTCTTTCTTGAAGTGCTGGTTTGCTTCGGCCTCTTCGTTGCCCTCGGCTTCTTGGGTATGGTTTTCCGCATCGTTCGCATTGGCCTGCGTCAGGGAGAGTCCTTCAACCGCAATATGCTGATGTTCTGTATGGCGGCTATGTTGTTTGCCGGCATCATCGACAGTAGCTACTTGATGAAAGCCACAACCTGGATGTTCTTGGCGTCTGTTTACGTATATGTTGATTCGCGCTATAATCGCGTCATTCCAAAATAGGCTCGGATATGAATGTATTGGATTTCTTTGTCAAATTATATGCTCCGCTTCATAACTACCCAATGGTTCACAAGAGGGTGCTGACGCCCTTCCGTGTTGCTGTGCGATATGGTGCGCGGATGGTCCTGCCACGCTATTTGGCAAAGACCAATTCGGCGGATCCAAAATCACACGCTCCGATTGTGGTATCCTTCACGTCGTTTCCTGCTCGCATAGGAAATGTGTGGCAGGTGGTTGAGTGTATGCGTCGTCAGACATGTCTTCCTGACAAGATTATCTTGTGGCTTTCGAAAGAGCAGTTCCCGGATTCTGACAGTATTCCCCAGTCGCTTCAGCAGCGACAAGGGAAATGGTTTGAAATCCGTATGGTGGAGGGCGACATACGTTCACATAAAAAGTATTTCTACATAGCCCGGGAAGAACCCGACGCACTTGTTTTCCTCATTGATGATGACATATACTATGATACCCGTCTCATAGAGCGTGTCATGGAGGAGCATCAGAAGAACCCCGATGCGGTAATCTGTAATTATGGCCGCCATGTAAGGCGTAACGACGACGGAAGCCTGAAACCATATATCGAGTGGCCTTTTGAGTTCCGCTACAACGAGAGCGCTGATTTGTTCTTCGGCTCTGGTGGCGGTACGCTGTTCAAGCCGTCGTGGTTTCCAGCAGAACTGACGGACATCGAGAAAGCACGGGAGGTATGCCCCATAGCCGATGACATTTGGCTAAATGCCATGGCGCGCCTCGCGGGCAGGAAGATTGTCATTCTTGAGAATGGAGAGAAATTGCCAGTCTATAATCAGGATAATGTGGGTCTTTTCCAATCAAACATGTTAGGCGGCAAGAACGACGAACAGTTGAAAGCAATAATGGAATGCTATGGAAGAGATTTATTCTGAGATAAGAAACCATGATGTGAGCGTAAGTGTCATCATTCCCACTTACCATCCGCAACAGCATACTGTAGAATGCCTGGATGCGCTCAGGTGTCAGACCCTTGCGCCGGAGCACTTCGAGGTGCTGGTTATTCTCAACGGAGAGCGTGAGCCCTACGAGGCATTCCTCCGGCAGCATATGCCCGCCAACGGGAAACTGCTATATTCCCCAGTCGCTTCGGCTTGCTCATCCCGAAATATGGGACTCGATATGGCCCGGGGCGAATACATTTGTTTTATCGACGACGACGACCCGGTTTCTCCCACTTATCTGGAGGAACTGCTACGTGTCGCCCGTCCCGACGTTATAGCTGCCAGCAATTGTCTGGATTACTTTGACGACGGGCATACCGAAAGCAACCAATATACTTTGGAATACAGCCGCTGTGCAGGGAATGGGGAGCAGTATTTTATCCGTCCCAAAAAGATTTTCTCCGTGCCCTGGATGAAGATGATACACCGAAATGTTATTGGTGGTCGACGTTTCAATGAAAGCTTTCCCAGCGGACAGGATGCGTTGCTTATGTTTGAGATTTCCGACAGGATGGACAAGGTGCGCTTCACGTCCGACAAAGCCATTTATTATTGGCGGCAGCGCGAGAAGAGCCTGCACCGCTTAAGCTTTACGAAGCACTGCTCCAAGTATGTCCGCCTGGCTTGGGCCTATACGAAGCTTTATTTCAGCCACTTCGGGAAATATAACACCTATTTCTACCTGACCCGATTGCTGGCGTCGCTGCACGGAATTGTCGACCTGAAGCGAGGATAGTTAAAAAATATTAAGTTGCGATACAATAAAGGCGCTAACGACTGCGTTATTTAAGTGAAAATAGCGCTAAATGACAAAACACGGTCGGCACCTCGTTTCGGTAATCATGCCCATGCACAACTCAGAAAAGTTTGTGGGCAAGGCTATTGAATCTGTTATGTGTCAAACCTATCCTTACTGGGAACTTTTGGTGGTGGATGACGGCAGTACCGACCGTTCGTGCGATATCGTGCGTGCCTACGCCCGGCAGGATAGCCGCATTCAACTGCTCATTAACGACAACCCCATCGGCATGCCGTTTGCCCCGCGCAACTATGGCATTGAGCGTGCAAAGGGCGATTTCATCGCATTCCTGGACAGTGATGACATGTGGCTGCGCGAGAAATTATCGCAGCAACTCCCTTACTTCTCGCGAGACAACCGTACGGCTGTGGTGTTTTCGGATTACGAAAAGATTGACGAAAACGGGCGTCGCTCGGCGCGCGTTGTCTCCACGCCGCGTAAGACCAGCTACCAACAGTTGCTGTATGGCAATGTCATAGGCAACCTGACGGGGATTTATGATGTGCGGAAAGTGGGTAAATACTACTTCAAGAACATTCACCACGAGGATTATGCCTTCTGGCTCTCGGTGCTGAAGAGTGGCTATATCGCTCGCAGCACGCAAACCGTTCTGGCTCTCTACAGAGTGCGAAAAGCATCGGTTTCATCGAGCAAATTGCGCATTGTGTCTTGGCAGTGGAGGGTGTATCGTGACATTGAGCACATCAGCATTTTCCGCTCGATGTACTACTATATGTTCTACGCAGTGCGCGGGTTGCGCAAGTCGTTGATTTAATCAGTATTTTCGGAATTGCAGGATGTCGGCCGCAGTGCTTAGTTGCATGCGGCTGTTGCTCAGTTCGTCGATGCGGAAACGTTTGTCGGCGGGCACGGCAAACCACTTTGTCAGGGTGTCGGTGGCAACGATGGTGTCTGCGGGATAGGTTATGGTATTGCCGAGGATGATGCTGTCGTTGCGGACCATGAAGTCGGACAGATAATAATGCTTCTGGTCCAGCCGCTGGAGCTTCATGAGTTTGAGCTGGAAGCTGACGTATATCTGGTCGGATTTCGTGATTTTCGATGTGCCTGTTGCGCGGTCGCGCCATTCGGTCATCTGCCACATGCCGTCGAGGTCGCCGTTCTCGTCTCCCATTTTGCAGCTGCCCAGGGCGGTTATGCAGAGCAGCAGGATGAGTGTCTGTCGTATCTGTTTCATTTTTTTGTCTTATTAATCCAACCCGTGTAGCCAACAGTGAGCATTGCGCCCTTCGAGGTGCCCAGCAGCTTGCCCCAGTTCTGCCCGTAGGCTGCTGCGATGCTGAGTCCTTTGATTTGGTGGGGGCTGTAGGTAACTTCTGCCATCAGGTAGTCGGCCTTTGCGGGGTCGGGCAGTGGTGTGGAGTAGGTGCCCCAACTCTTTTGGTGGGTATAGAGAATGCGGTAGGCAACGTCGTTGTGGGGCTGTCCTTCGATGCCAAAGTGGTTTGCTTTGACGCGATTGTGCTTGAAGGCGATTTTGCCGTCGCTGTTGTATACGGGGGAGATGAGCAGGGGCGAGCCCATGGCGTAGCCTGCGTGCTGCCAGCCGCCGTAGATGTGATGGTTGTAGTAGTTGTCGACACCAAAGACTTCACCGGGGAAGGTGGATGTGGCGTCGTGGTATACGGGGCCGCTTTGGTCGGTGGTGCGCAGGTGCTCGTAGAGTAGGGTGGTGACTATCGGGTTCCGGGGTAGGCGAACCTCGCCGCCGTAGAGCATATCCTTCCATGGGTATTGCCAGAACATCTGGCTGTGGTCTTCGAAAAAGTGCTCAGCATAGAGAGAGGCTCCCCAGCCTTTGCCGTGATAGTCGAGGCGTATGTGCCACGAGCCCAGTTGGTTGCCCTCGGCATTGGAGTAGTCGCCGTCGTTGGTGTCGTTTCCACCAGGGATTAGGGCGTGCCAGAAGGACTTTATGCCGTGGGGGAGTTTTTGGTGGGACGAGAAGTTGGGGTCGGAGTGGTCCTCACGGTCCTCCAGATTCCATGCCTCGCCGGCAAATTGTGCCAACATCTCCAGGCCGCCCGTCAGGGTCAGGGGGAACTTTTCGGTGTTCCCGATGCGCAGGAAGCCGGCCTTGGAATGGAAGAGCGAATTATGGGTGCGCAGGTTGCTGGTGCCCGATGTAAAGTCGTCCTGCCATCCGTTGTCGGTGTACATGCCATAGGCAATGTGGGCCTTCAATGCCAGCCAGCCTTTTGTTCGGGGGATGACCCAGAAGTCGGGCAGCTCGAGTCGGACTTGCGGAATGGGGCGCGCCCCGATGCCCATGGTCAGCCCTCCCGAGCTGAGCCGTTGGTTTTTCATCTCCATCGGCCGCTCTTTTTGACCTACGCTCAGGCGTAAGGCCTTGTACTGGAAGTCGGCAAAGAGTTGTTGGATGACGATGGGACTGTCGTGGTTGACGGCTCCCACAAGGTCGAGCCCGTAGCCGATGCGCCATTTGCGCGCGCTGTCGGCTTCGGCAGCTCTGCCAATGGAGGCCCGCAGCAGGGCGCTGTTCCGTTCCGTTGTGCCCAGTCCATAACGGTTGTTGGTGAACCAGAAGGGTGCGCTGTCGCCACTTCCGGCGGTGGCTTGAACCGTGCCTTGGTATTCCACGTCCTTGCCCAGTCGGCTGAACTGCGCCCACGACGGTGCAGTGCCAAGCAGCAGGAGTGCAGCTAATAAGTATTTCTTGATGTCCATACGTTGCAAAGTTATATTAATTGTTTCGTTTATCGAAATAACTATGCGAAAATCATATACCTTATTAATATTTATAGGGGAAATTTTTGTTCGGGTGGTGTTTTATGTTTAATTTTGCGTGCTTAAAATGTGATATAAACATCCACTATCTAATGAATAGTCCATTTATGCACCGTCTGACGGAGCGCATCATAGAGATACTTGTCAGTCTCTTTCTACTACTAACCATTTTCCCTTGGATATACCTTGTGATGGCCATTGTGGTGAAGCGCCGTAGTCCTGGTCCTGCCATCGTGCGCCAACCGCGCCGGCGGTCGGATGGTGGCGCCTTTCAGGCCTTTTGCTTCCGACTTGAGGATAAAGAGACACTGCTGGCTCGCTCGCCACAGCTGCTCAATATGCTGCGGGGCGACCTGCCCATGCACATCACCATTGAAGTGGACGGGGGAGAGCCCTTGGACGACGACCCCGTAGAGGGTGCTCCGCAGGGGCTGAAAACAGACGATGCATCGACGGAGCCTCGTCAATGCATCGACGGAGCCTCGTCAACGCATCGACGAAGCCTCGACAATGCGTCGACGGAAACACCCCTTGCAGAGGGGGCTGAAGCGACGTCCGAAATAGAAGAAAACGAACCCATAAAAATAACATTCGAAAATGTCGATACTGAGTAAACTCTTTGGCCGTAAAAACGCCGAACAAATAAGAGTCGGGGGCATGGAGGACTTCATGACCCTCGTGCGTGTGTATTACCAGGCCACGATGGCTGCCCGACTGGGTATCAGTAATTTGGCGGTCTTCCCTGACCTTCGTGTCTTCAAGCAAACCCTGAAGGTGGCTACGGTGAACAATAAGCTTGGAGTGGGCGAGAAGAAGCGGGCGCAGAAGATGCTGGCAGAGATGTACGGCATGAGCGACAGCTTCTTTCAGGAGGTGGACGAAAGCATAAAGAAGCGCTGCCGCACACCCCAGGATGTGCAGACCTATTTCCTTGTGTTTCAGGACTTCTCCCAAAACCTTATGATGGCCATGGGGCAGCTGATGCAGTGGAAATTACGCCTGCCCAGCTTCTTCCACAAGGCTCTGCGCCAGATGACTGAGAAGACCGTCCACGACGTACTCACCAGCAACAACTGGAAGGACGATGGCATGCGTCGCAGCGTAGTGGCAATCCGTAAGGCACAGAACACGCTGAACTACAGCGAGGCGTGGATTGTCGAGTTCGCCCACACCGTCCTGATGTTGGCAAAAAAGGAGCCACGTAACAAAATAGAAGACGAAAAGGCTTAAAAAACACGGAAAATTTGCATAACCGCAAATATATCACTATATTTGTGAGCAAATATTTAAAAAAGGAAAGCATAAGATGACCAACCAGGGACAGGATATATTAACTAAACTGGAAGCCCGTATCAGACAGCTCATCCGGCAAGATGAGAATCTGCGCGAGCAAATCCGGAACCTGGAAAGCCAAATCGCTCAGCGCGACGAACACGCCAAGGAGCTTGTTCGGCAGCGTGAAGAGGCTGAGGCGAACTATGCCAACCTGAAGGTGGCCCGCATGTTGGAACTTAGCGATAGCGATACGCGCAGTGCCCGTCAGCGGCTCAACCACCTGGTGCGAGAAGTAGATAAATGTATCGCTCTGCTTAAAGCATAGTAAAAAACTGTAATTATGGCAATGAGCGACCCCCTATCGATAACGCTGAAATTCGGCACACGCACACTACCCATGGTGGTGGAAAGGCGCGATGAGTATATCTACCGTGAGGCAGAGAAACTCATAAATAGCCGATATGCATATTATGCCTCGAAGTACCTCAACCAGGGGCATGAGATGTACCTGCTCATGACGGCCCTCGACGTTGCCGTGCGCCTCAAGCGCATCGAGAACGAAGTGGACCCTGCTCCCATTGAGAAGGCACTCTCGCAGTTGCTGGCCGAGGTCGAGCAGGCGCTGAAGTGATAGCGAATCAGCCTCGAAAAGGGGAAATGCGAGAAGAAACTACAACGCACCGCATGCTTTAAGGGAGAAGGGTGGCCTCTCCCAAGACTCATGTCGGAGCGTTTTTTATTAACAATAAAACATAAAAAAGCTATGGTTGAAATCATAATAGCCATTATCATCGCCTTGGTCATTGTTGGCCTTTGGGCTGTTTACTTCTTCCGAGGCTTGCTGCCTGCCAGAATGAAACAACTGGAGAGCCAAGCCCGCCAGCAGGCAGAAAACGAAGCCGAGGTGATTAAGCAAAAGAAGCTCCTTGAAGTAAAGGAGAAGTTTCTGAACAAGAAAGCCGAGTTGGAAAAAGAGGTGCAGCAGCGCAACCAGCAAATTCAGCAGGGCGAGAATCGCATCAAACAGCGCGAACAGAGTTTGAACCAACGCCAGGACGAACTGAACCGCAAGAAACAGGAACTGGAGAACAACCGCGTGCGCTTGGAAAACCAACAGACTGCTCTCGAGCATAAAGAACAGGAACTGTTCCAGCGCATGGAAAGCCTCGTTGAGCAGGAGCGCACCCGACTGGAAGAAGTCAGCGGCCTGAGCGTGGAAGAAGCACGCGAGCGACTCGTTGAAAGCCTGAAGGACGAGGCCAAGACGCAGGCACAGGCCTACATCAACGACATCATGGACGATGCCAAACTGACCGCCAACAAGGAGGCCAAGCGCATAGTTATTCAGACCATACAACGTGTGGCCACGGAAACGGCAATCGAGAACAGTGTCACCGTATTCCACCTTGACAACGACGACGTGAAGGGACGTGTGATTGGTCGTGAAGGCCGTAACATCCGTGCCTTGGAGGCCGCCACCGGAACGGAAATCGTGGTCGACGACACGCCAGAGGCTATCGTCATCAGTGGATTCGACCCCGTGCGTCGCGAGATAGCTCGCCTGTCGCTCCACCATCTGGTGGCTGACGGACGTATCCACCCCGCTCGTATCGAGGAGGTTGTGGCCAAGGTGAAGAAGCAAATCGATGAGGAAATCATGGAGACCGGTAAGCGCACCGCCATCGACCTTGGCGTTCACGGTCTGCACCCCGAACTGCTACGCTTGATTGGTAAGATGAAGTATCGTTCCTCTTACGGCCAGAATCTGCTCATGCACTCACGCGAAACCGCCAACCTGTGTGCCGTTATGGCGGCCGAACTGGGCTTGAATCCCAAGAAGGCCAAACGTGCAGGTCTGCTCCACGATATTGGTAAGGTGCCCGACGAGGACCCCGAAATGCCACATGCCCTGTATGGTGCCAAGCTGGCAGAGCAGTATAAAGAGAAGCCCGATATCTGCAACGCCATAGGTGCCCACCACGAAGAGATGGAGATGGAGACGCTGATTGCCCCCATCGTGCAGGTGTGTGATGCCATATCTGGTGCGCGCCCCGGTGCCCGTCGTGAGATTGCTGAGGCTTACATCAAGCGCCTCAAGGACCTCGAGAATATCGCCATGTCATATCCCGGTGTAACCAAGACTTATGCCATTCAGGCCGGTCGCGAACTGCGCGTCATCGTCGGTGCCGACAAGATTAGCGACCAGGATACTGAGAAGCTGTCTGGCGAAATTGCCACTAAGATACAGAACGAGATGACCTATCCCGGACAGGTGAAGATAACCGTCATCCGTGAGGTCCGCTCCGTAAGCTATGCTAAATAACACGAATCCGTAACCTCCAACTCGTAGCCCCATGATAATAGCTGTAGACTTCGATGGTACTATCGTGCGCGACAAGTATCCAGAGATCGGAACAGAGTTCCCATTTGCTACCGAAACGTTGCGCATGTTGATTCAAGCCGGCCACAAACTCATACTTTGGACCGTGCGTGAGGGCGACACACTGAAGGAAGCCGTCGAATGGTGCAGCCAACGCGGAGTGGAGTTCTACGCGGTGAACCAAACCTTTCCGGGTGAGGATAACGAAGCCGACCACTACACCCGTAAGATAAAGGCCGATATCTTCATCGACGACCGCAACGTGGGCGGGCTGCCCGACTGGGGTACCATTTACGAGCTTATCCAGGAGGATAAAACGCTCGAGGAAATCTTCTTCGAGCATGCCCACGAGGAACAACCGAAGAAAAAAGGCTGGTGGCCTTTCTAATATTTGAAAACAATTTATTAACCTAATTTTAAAAACTAACAAACGATGAAAAAAAGTTTACTTTTGTCTTTGTGCATGAGTGTGTTTGCTATTGCAATGCACGCACAGACGGAACCGACTATCGTATCGGATGTTACGTCGAAATTGCAGAATGCTGATTTTAGTGCAGACACGCCAGTTTCGACGACGGTCTACACCTACGACTACAACATGCCGGACGATGGTGTTGGTGCCAGCGGAGAGTCTCTGTTTGGTATGCAAGCTGTGACGGGCTGGACCGCAAGCGCGCCCTCCAACAACGTGAAGATTATGCAAAATTCCGAGGACAAGTCCAACGTACGTGACGATGAAGCTAACGCAAAGGCTTCCGGCATTTTTGCCTACCTCGATCCCGATGCAAATCTCGACGAGCAGCCAGGCTTGGGTGGTGCTTATTATGCACCCTACTATGGGTCTGAAGCCGTTGAAGGTGGCCAGTCTCTGGGTCTTGTCTCCGTTTGGGGAGCAACTCTGCAGTACACCCAGGATGTGACTCTGCCCGCTGGTGACTACATGATGATTGCACGTATCTACAATGCTTCAGGTACTGGTGCAGTTGCTTCAAGCAGAAACGGTTTTGCCGGTGGCGATGTTCAGACCTATTCTGCCAAGACCGTTTATCCTTCTACCGAATGGGAAAACGATACCATTATCTTCCGTTTAGCAGCAGAAACGACAGGTAAGATTAGCCTCGGCTATGTTGCAGCAGCCGCTGGTAGCAGTTCGATGCCTCACTTGTTCATTGACAACGTTAAGTTGTATCAGATTGATGCTAAGTATCTTGATCAGAAAGCTATCGACGAAGCTAAAGAAACTTTGCTGAAGTTGATTGATGAGGGTAAGCTCTACAATGTTGATGTTGTACCTGCTGAGGCTGTCTACGACGACCCCAATGCAACACTCGAAGAAGTACTGAAGGCCATCGAGGACCAGAAGGCACGTAACGAGGCTGGTTTGACCGACCTTTCAGAGTTCTTTATCAATAATCCTCACTTCTCTCAGGACGAGCCCATCGAAGACGGAATCACTACCTACGACTACGATATGGCCAATCTTCACAATGGTAACGACAAGGCCGTAACTCACTATGGTATGCAGCCCGTTACTGGCTGGGTGGCAAGCACTCCCTCTGATAACGTGGAGCACCAGTACAGAAATCCTGCCAAAACGAGTGAGATATTAGGTTCCGATGCAGGTATGAATGCCCGTGCGAGCGGTGTGCTGGCCATCGGTGGAAATGCATGGCTTGGCGGTAGTGTATATTTGCCTCCCACGACGATGTCTGATGGTTCTACCGAAGGCAAACTGCTTGGCTTCATCAGCGTATGGTCTGCTATGTCGCAGTACACTCAGCAGGTTTCCATCCCCGCTGGTTCTTACACCCTCACGATTTCCTACTATAATGGTGGCGGCACGGGAGCTGTTGCAAAGAACCTGATGGGCTTCATTGAGGATGCTGGAACAGAGCATCTGGGCAAGACCACAACCTTCACCGTTGGTCAATGGACAAAGGAGACTATTGAGTTTACGCTCAATGAGGCTACTTCCGGTAAGTTTAGCATGGGTTACACGGCTTCCAATGCAGGTAGCGGTTCCATGCCTCACCTGTTCATCGATGGTATTTCGCTGGTATACGTCGGCACTGGCCTTAATGTATCCCTCTTTGCTCTGAAGGCTGCCGTAGAAAGCGGCAACAAGCTGCTCTCCGAGGCTTTCAATGCAGACCTGAGAAGGCAACTGGAGGATGCCGTTGACGCTGGTCAGGCTCTCGTATCAGCTCAAAGCAAAGACGACGAGAAAAACAAGGCTGCCACCGAGGCCATCAAGGCTCTGCTGGGTGAAGTAAATGCAAGCATCGCTGCCTACAAGTCGCTGAAAACCTTCCGTGACGATGTCAGCGCTGCCACGATAAAGTACAACGAAGATGAATATCCTGAACTGAATGTTACCCTGACTAACATGCTCGACGAAGTCGATTCTGCCCTGAGAAGTCTGGATTGGACAACTTCTAAGATTGAAGAGACCATCGCATCTCTGAACACAATCATTAAGGAAGGCGTGAAGAAGCAGTGGGATGCAGTTATTGCTTCCGGCAAGGTTCTTGCCAAGGACCTCGACATCTCTGTTCTCTTCGACCAAATGGCATACCCCTACAGCACTTCGGCCGCTACGAACCCCACTATCGAGAAATGGACAAAGACCGGTGACGGCCAGTTCAAGACGCAGTTCGGCACCGCTGAGATTTGGTCGGGAAGTGCCATCAATTCCTTCAAGGTTAGCAGCACACTCACTGAGCTGCCCGTTGGTAAATATACCATCAGCACTAAGGCATTCTTCCGCAATGCTGACAATGTCACCAACTTTACAAACTACAATGAAACCAATACGCCTGAGGCTCGCCTGTTTGCCGGTGCCAACACCGTTGGCCTGACCAACGTAGCTGCTCTGGCTAACGACATCGAAGGCCAGACTGGTTGGACCTCTGCCAATGGTGATGAGGCTGCTCCTTATGTACCCAACAACCAGGAAGCTGCTTACAACATCTTCAACAACGATGAGTATACCAGCCTTATTCAGAAGTCAGTTTCTACCGTTGTTCCGCAGAATGGTTCTCTGGAATTCGGTATCAGCGCTGAAGGCATGGAGGCTAACGCATGGACGATATGGTACACATTCACTGTAACCTACAACGCTCCCACGGCTTCCGACGTGGCTGGCGTGCTTGAAGCTCTCAAGATTCAGGCAGCAACTCTTCAGGACGAAGTTAAGGTTGTGAAGGCTGCCGACGAGATGATTGAGAACGCCAAGAGTGCTCACGAGAATGCCGATATGTCTTCTGTTGAGGCCCTGATGGATGTTATGGCCAAGTATGTTGAGGCTATTGCCTATGCTGAAAAGTCTGACAGCCTCTATAAGGTGATGGTTGAGCGCTATGACATCTACACCGAACTCATGAGTGAGGTTGAGAGCGAAGAGCCTAAGTATCATGCCTTGATGGAAGAGATCGGTTCAATTTACGAAGAGGTAGGCGGTATCGAAGACAACGAGAAGTTGCAGGAGTACATTGATGCCATCAAGGATAAGTGGGCAGCATTTGTTCAGTATCCTGTTCTCGAAACCTCTTCTCTTGACGATCCCGGCAACATCACAACGGCTATCTACAACTACAGCTTCATTGATCCCGCAACACAGGTTGCTGGCCTTGGTGGCTGGACCTACACAAGCGATGGCGGTAACGAAATTAAGACTGGCGGTAGCGAGGAGAATCCTGCTGCTGAGTTCTATAACAACAATTCGTTCAACTTCTATCAAACCCTTAAGGGCTTGGCAGAGGGTTACTACCAGATTCGCGTACAGTCATTCTACCGTGCTGGTGCCGCACAGGCCAATGCCGATAGCCTGACTGCAGAACCCACCTACGGACAGAATGTTAAGCTTTATGCTAAGACCGAAAGCGGAGAGGTCGCTACAAGCGTTAAGAATATTCTGCAGCGTGAGGATGAGGAAGGTTCGCTTGAGACCGGTCAGTCTGCCACAAGCGGTGAGACCGTTGTTAAGTATGCCGGCGAGGAAGAGTTCTACATCCCCAACGACATGACGTCATTCTGTGAGTACACCGAGATTGGCATTTACTGGAACGAGGTGAAGGTTCACCTGAATGCCGGTGAGACACTGACGCTCGGTCTGTTCAAGGATACTCATATTGATAACGACTGGACAATCTTCAATAACTTTGAGCTGTACTATCTCGGCAATGACGAGGCTCCCGATGCCATCAATGCCGTTGAGGTCAATGGCGAAAAGGCATCTGCCGCTATCTACAACCTGGCTGGCCAGCGTGTTGCCAAGGCCGTGAAGGGCTTGTACATCATGGACGGTAAGAAGGTCGTTGTGAAGTAAGTTCACTACAGACTAAGTTGATAAAAGTGAGGGCCGCAGCACAACGCTGCGGCCCTTTCTTGTTCTCAGGTGTTTAGTTTAATAAGTTATGTTCTCGTTTTCCCACTCTTCTGGTCTTGGTATATAAAACCCAGGTAACCAGTATCCAGCTTTAATCTCTCTGATGCCGTTGGTGCGGAAGTATTGTAGGCATCGACCTTGCACCATGATGCATTTCTGAAAACCTTCGGGGTGTCGGCTCAGGCTAAGATTCTCCTTTAGGGCCTCAGTCTTAAGTTCTACGGGGACGCACTTTGCGGCGTCTCTGCATTCTGCTGAAGAGGCAATAAGAACGTTTGATTCGTATTGCGTGGTGGCATTGAAAAGGGCGTTTTTCATCGTACTGTAGGTACTGCCAACTACGTAACCAATGAACCAATGGAACTCGCTGTCTATTTCACCATTGATGACTTGGTCGGGTGTGTAGGGAGATTCTTGGGTTCCGTCGCCGAGAGCCGTGGGGGGCGTTGCGGAATAGCTCGTGTTGTCGTTGCCCGTCGGCGAAACATCCACGTCCACTTTCTCGCACGATTGCAGAAGGCAGAGCGCAGATACGAGCCCCAATGTGTTCTTTAGGTTCATTCTTCTTCGGTGATGGCTTCGAAAAGACGACTTGCGCGTCCGCGAATGTCGAGTTCCTTGGCGTGCATGTCGTAGAAGAGGTAGGCATAGACGAGTGCGTCGAATGCCAGCCAGCCGATGAGTATATATTGTAATGTGCTCATAAGTGTAATCTAATTAATAAGTATATGGAACGTCATTCCATTTATTTCCATCAAGTAAGAACGTGTAGCCGCTGGCACCAGTTTCGGGGGCAAAGAACCAGCCCTTATACTGGGTGCGTTGGTTTATCTTCATGGGTACGTTATTGAAGTCGCGGGTCCTTAGCAGGTTGTCTTCATTGTCTTTGGCTGTCACCGTGAAGTTCATGGTCGTTTCCAGGCTTGTAAGGAAAGTAAAGAATCCAAAATTTAATGTATCAGCTGCTGCGTATTTCGTAGCATCGAAGGAATATGTGCGGCTTTCCACTTTGCTTCCCATGCCGGTGAGTGCATTAAAATGATGGCTTCCCCCATTGCTTGTGAATGAAATCGACTTGAGATTCGACGGATTCTTTCCACTGCTTATGAGATTGAAGCATGCTACGGCACGCTTGAGTACCACGTCTTTAGCTTCTGTTTCAGGTTTGTCGACGGTGATTGTCTTCTTATCATAGAAGAAGTCGGGAACGTAATCGTCCTTGTAACATATAGCAGTGATGTCGGCCATAATTGCCGTGCGTGAACCCTGATAACCCAACATTACCACGTTGTAGGAACCATAGGGCAGGGAAGCGGAGAATGTACCATAGCCGTTGTCTCCTTTATTTTGGTGCTGATGGATGACGATGGTGTCTTTCTCAGCATCGTAGACGGCAAGGTCCAAATGTGCAAGTTCATCCACAGGGTAGGTCTCGGCTCGCGTGGGGGCGTCCATGCTGTATTGTTGGTAGTTGACAACCTCGAATGTGATGCGCCCCACTTCGGCGGTGGTGGGCGTGGTGTCGTCGTCACTGCGGCAGGCAGTCAGCAGCGTGAGAGCCACCGCAAGAATCAGCGTAATCTTTTTCATTATAAAGGTATAGTGAATTAACTAAGGTCGGCAAGCGAGGTATCGCCGTCGGCGGCCTGCAAGCTTGCGCGCAGTTTGCGTATCTCGTTCCAATAGGCATTGCCTTGCGACCATGAGATGGGAATGCGGCCATTGCCCTGATTGTCGAGTCGGCGTATGATGTCGTTGACAGTAATGCGATGGATGTCCTGCTTGGGCAGGTAGTGCTGGTGTGTGCCCGTGTCGTCGCTGGTTTCGCTAATCAGGCCGGCTGCAGTAAGTTCATAGAGCAGTCCGCGCACGATGGAGTGGGGCAGGCCGGTGTCGCTGGCCAGCGTGTGGACGGTGTGGGAAGGCATGCCCTCGGCAAAACGGTGCGCGATGCGTGTGAGCAACAATATGCACAGCGCGTCGTGGTCGCATCTCGACATGTTCTGTGAGTCCTGTGTGAAGGCATATTCGTCGACACTCTGGTTGGCATAGCTAATTTGAGCCCCAACGAGGCAGATGAGCCACGAGATGTTGAGCCACAGCATGAACATGGGCAGTGCGGCAAACGAGCCGTAGATGGCGTTGTAGCTTGACAGCACAATCTGATAGTGGATGTAGAGATACTGGAGCAGTTGGAACAGGGCTCCGGCCACCAGGCCCGGAACGAGCACCGAACTCCACTTGACGTGGGTGTTGGGCATCAGCTTATAGAGGGCCACAAAGGCTATGCACCACAGCAGTGCGGGGGTGCACTGGATGACAAACTCCATGGTGTTGCTCAGCATGACGTAGTTGCTGAAGAAGTTCGAGATCGTAATCAGGAAGATTGAGAATCCGCTGGTGACTATGATAAGCAGCGGCAGTATGACGAATATGGTGATGTAGTCGATGGTGCGCCGATAGATGTTGCGCGAGGAGCGCACCTGCCAGATGGTGTTGAAGGCCGTCTCGATGCTTGATGTGAGCATCACGACGGTGTAGAGCAGGATAATCAGGCCCACACCCAGAAAGACTCCGCCGTGGGTGTGCTCGAGGTATGAGTCGATGAAGCCCAGCACGGTGTCGGAGATGTCGGGATTGATGTGGATATTGTTGCGCAGTTGTTCTTCGATGACCGAACCAAAGCCAAATCCGCGCGCCACGGCAAAGATGATGGCCAGCACGGGCACTGCGGCCAGGATGCAGCTGTAGGTCAGGGCTGCGGCATAGCTTGTGAGGTTGTTGTAGCAAAATCCGTCGATGGTGATTACCGTGCGTCGTGCCAGGCCTATCCAGAGCCTTTCGCCCCAAGGCAGTTTTCCGTCGTTAATGCGCCAAATGTCGCGTGCCAGGAATCGCTTTATCTGATTTAGTGTTATCATGCCTATTCGATAATAAAGAAAGAGGAAGAGGTCGCCTGTAAGCCGGGTTCTGTGCGCAGCTTGCGCTGCCGCTTGTCATTTATCTACGACCGCTGTTGCCAGTCGGTCTCTATCGTTCTACCCTCCAGCTCGGGCGGGCCACCCTCATTCGCCGGTATACATGAACTTTCAACATCCGGGATGCACAGCACGCGTGTCGCCACGCGCCTGGTGGGCTCTTGCCCCACCTTCTCACCCTTACCGCAGGTGTTGACCTGGCGGCGGTTATTTTCTTCTGCATCGACTAGCCCTCGCGGACTACTTCCCGTTAGGAAGCGGATTGCCCTGTGTTGCCCGGACTTTCCTCTTGCCCCGAGGGGCCAGCGACAAGCCGGCAAGCTCTTCGTCTTTCACCACAAAGATACGGTATATAATCCAAAATTCAAAATCAGAGATTCAAAATTGTTTTAACGAATGTGAAAACAGAGGTTGGTTGCCTTAAATAGGTTTAAAAAACAACTGACAAAGTGACGTGTGATAAAAGTTTTGCATTAACTTTGTGTCATTGAAATCGAGACCTCCAAGAAAGGGATAATACAAACAAATAAATAGAAGTATGAATAAGAAAACGAAAACATGGATGGGCGCCCTTGCCCTCGTCTTGGGCAGCAGCGTCGTGACTGCTGCCGTAGTCAGTAACAAACAGCAGCAGACTCTGCCCGAGCCGGCACCGATGGCAGCTCCTGCCGCCGTACCCAGTGCTTACGTCGACCTGACGAACGCTGCCGAGTCGGCGGTTAATAGCGTTGTGTATATCTCCGTAACCATACAAGGCAAGACGCAGCGGGTGCAGGTTCAAGACCCCTTCGACGACTTCTTTGGTGACTTCTTCGGCTTTGGCCAGCGTCGCCAGCAGCCGCAGCAGCGCGAATACAGGCAGCCCGACCGCCACGGAGCTGGTTCTGGTGTTATCATCTCGCAGGATGGTTACATCGTGACCAACAACCATGTGGTAGGACAGGCCGACGAGATTAACGTAAAGCTGAACGATGGCCGTGAGTTCAAGGGGCGCATTATCGGTACTGACGAAACGACAGACCTCGCCCTTGTAAAGATTGACGCCAAGGATTTGCCCGCCATCAAGATTGGTAATTCGGATAACCTGAAGTTGGGCCAATGGGTGCTGGCTGTGGGTAATCCCTTCAACCTCACTTCCACCGTAACCGCTGGAATCGTGTCGGCCAAGGCTCGCACGCTGGGTGCCAACGGTGTAGAGAGCTTCATCCAGACGGATGCTGCCATCAACGCCGGCAACTCGGGCGGTGCGCTGGTCGACGAAAGAGGTGAGCTCGTGGGCATCAACTCTATGATATACAGCCAGACGGGCTCGTATGCCGGCTACGGCTTTGCCATTCCCACCACGATTATGAACAAGGTTGTTGCCGACCTGAAGGTGTACGGCACCGTTCAGCGCGCTATTCTTGGTGTGCAGGGACAAGATGTCGACAAGTACATCGACCTGGAAAAAGCTAAGGGCAACACGCCTGAACTGGGCACCGTGAAGGGTGTCTATGTGGCCAAAATCACTGACGGCAGTGCTGCCGAGGAGGCTGGTCTGGAGCAGGGCGATGTCATCACGAAGATTGACGAGAAGGAAGTAGGCAAGATGTCGGAACTGCAAGAGCAGATTGCCCAGCACAAGCCAGGCGACAAGGTGAAGATTACCTATCTGCGCAACAAGAAGGAAAAGGCAGTGAACGTAACCCTGCGCAACGCTCAGGGCACCACGAAGGTGATGCAGGAGGTAGACCTCGACCAGATGGGTGTGAGCATGAAGCCCGTCAGCGACGAGCAGAAAGCTTCGTTCAACCTCAGCTATGGTCTGGAAATCAGCGCCATCCGTCGTGGAAAGATGATGGAGGCCGGTGCCACTAAGGGCACAATCATCCTGGAGGTGAACGACCGCAAGATGCAGACCGTGGAGGATTGGGTCGAGGTTGTGAAAGCAGCCAACCAGTCGAAGGACCGCGTTCTTTGGATAAAAGCCATTAAACCCAGTGGCCGCAAGGATTCATTCGTCATCGAGCTAAACGAATAATATATCAAATTGAAAAATAAGGTGTTGGAGCCTGGACGTGCCATAGTCCAGGCTCCTTTTTTAGTAATCCCAAACAAGACAATACGTGACCCTGCTACCATCGACGCATCGTCGGGGCTTCGTCGACGCATTGACGAGGCTCCGTCGACGCATTGACGAGGCTCCGTCGACGCATTGACGAGGCTTCGTCGACGCATTGACGAGGCGGGGTCGTTGCATCGATGGTTTGCCCGGCTTGTTAGGCGCCTGACCGGGCATACCATAATGAAAAGAATTGGGAAACGGAAGAAAAAATGAAAAAATGCTTGCTTTTCCCGCTTTTTTTATGTACTTTCGCGCCGTTTACTATGTACTATAGAAAATGAAGCAGTTAAAAATCACCAAAAGCATTACGAATCGCGAGAGCGCATCGTTGGACAAGTATCTGCAAGAGATAGGTCGTGAGGACCTGATTGTAGTGGAGGAAGAGGTGGAACTGGCACAGCGCATCCGCAAGGGTGACCGCGCCGCGCTGGAGAAACTGACCAAGGCCAACTTGCGTTTCGTGGTGTCTGTAGCTAAACAATACCAGAACCAAGGCCTGTCGCTGCCCGACCTTATCAACGAGGGCAACCTGGGCTTGATTAAGGCTGCCGAGAAGTTCGATGAAACGCGTGGTTTCAAGTTCATCTCTTATGCCGTATGGTGGATTCGACAGAGCATCCTGCAGGCGCTGGCCGAACAGAGCCGTATCGTGCGCCTGCCCCTGAACCAGGTGGGTTCGCTCAACAAGATCAGCAAGGCCTACAGCAAGTTTGAGCAGGAGAACGAACGCCGCCCCAGCCCTGACGAATTGGCCGAGGAGCTGGACCTGCCTGTCGACAAGATAAGCGACACGCTGAAGGTGAGCGGCCGACACATTTCCGTCGACGCACCCTTCGTCGAAGGCGAAGATAACTCGCTGCTCGACGTGCTCGTCAACGACGATTCGCCCATGGCCGACCGCACGTTGGTCAACGAAAGCCTGTCGCGCGAAATCGACCGTGCACTCGACACGCTGACCGAGCGTGAAAAAGCTATCATACAGATGTTCTTTGGCATCGGCCGCCAGGAGATGACGCTGGAGGAGATTGGCGACGAATTCAATCTCACTCGCGAACGTGTCCGCCAGATTAAGGAAAAGGCCATACGCCGTCTGCGCCAGAACTCTAAGAACAAACTCCTAAAATCATATCTCGGGTGATGAGGCGCTGGTTAATGGGATTGCTGCTCGTCGGCCTGGTTGCAGTGGCCTATGGCGCGACGGCAAAGCCAAAGAAACAACGCGTCTACATGTTCGGCGTGGCACAGTCGTTTACCGATTCTGTGGCCGTGATGACCGACCTGCAGGGAGTCGACGCCTACATCATGCCCAATGGCTTCCTGGCCGACCGCTCGCTCTACAGCCTGCAGTTCAACAATTATCTGGTGGCCAAGATGGGGCAAGGGCGACTGACGTGTGCCGTCTTCTTCGACAAGAATAAGGCAAAGGCCGAAAAGAAGTTCGAAAAGGTGCGCAACAAGTATCGCGGGATGCCCAACCTGATACTGCAGTCGTTGGGCGTCGACGTCTTCCGCTTCGAACCACAGGAGTGGGTGGAAAGCGAAATCACGGAGACTGCTCCCGTGCCCGCGAAATCCGACAGCATAACAAACAGCCAAAAGAAATGAGGGTAACCCACTATCGTGTAGGCGGACATCTTTTCCGGGTGCAATACAAAACCCAGGATTGCGATGATTCGTTGATTCCGTCGTCCCGTCCCTTCCTTGTCCAGGAAGTCGACGGCGTGGAGCCTTTGCTCTTCGAATTGACTGTCGACAATGACTTTGTCTATGAGGGCGGACGCGAAGAGGTTGGGCAGTTCGACGGTAGCGGGAACAACTATGGTGTATATCTCCTGCCCGACGGAGGCTACGAAATAGAGATGAGTAACCCGGCGGCCGTGCTCTGCGGCTGCATGTATGCCGACAAGGACTTCAGCCGCGTAACGGTCCGTCTCTTGGCCGACGATTTCAATAACCGCAACTTCGCCCTGAACAACGCCCTCATGATGGCCTATGCCTTTGCGGCTGCCGACAAACAGACGCTGCTCCTTCACGCCAGCGTCATCCGCAAGGACGGCTATGGCTACCTGATGACGGCACCCAGCGGAACGGGCAAGAGCACGCACACCTTCCTTTGGTATAAAAACATTCCGGGCTGCGACCTGATGAATGACGACAACCCCGTCGTGCGTATTCTCGACGGCACCCCCATCATATACGGCACCCCCTGGAGTGGAAAGACTCCCTGCTACCGCAACATACAGGCCCCCGTGGGCGCTATCGTGCGCATTCAGCAGCGCAAGAAGAACGAAATCAGACGCATGTCGCCCGTTGAGTCGTTAGCCCAATTGCTTCCGGCTGCCAGTAGCATGAAGTGGGACAAGCGCGTCTATCTGGGCGTCTGCGATTCCCTGTCACAACTCATCAGCAAGGTAGGAATCTATGAGTTGGGCTGTCTGCCCGATGCCGACGCGGCAAGATTGTGCTATGAAACAGTTCATGTTTAAGTTGCTGCGCCTCCTGATGGCCCCACTGCGCATGAGCTATCGTCGTCGCAACGGGGTGGAAAGTCAGGCGGAGAAGAAGGAAATACCGAACGCAGTGCTTTTGGGAATGGCGCGCGACATGATTCGCGAAGGCCACACGGCCACGATTTCTGTCAAGGGCTACAGCATGCGTCCCTTCCTGGAACACCTGCGCGACCGAGTCATCCTCGACGCCCCAAGCGAGCTGCATGTCGGCGATGCCGTGCTGGCCGAAATATCACCCGACCATTATGTCTTGCATCGCATCATTCGCCTCGAGGGCGACATCGTGACCCTGATGGGCGATGGGAACGTGCGCGGAACGGAATCATGCAGGCGGAGCGAAGTTGCCGGCGTGGTGACGCATTACCTGCGACCCAACCGCACGCTATCGGCCATCGACCCTGCGCTCGTGAGGCGAATCCGCATGTGGCGCCGCTTGTTGCCCGTGCGACGTTATTTGTTGTATATATATCGTGCTATAATATGAAAATAAAAGATGGGTTCGAGCTGCGTACGGTTTGCGGCGAGAACGTGATTGTGGCCACAGGCCTGAAGAATATCGACTTTACGAAGATTATCAGTCTCAACGAGAGTGCTGCGCTGATGTTGCGCGAGGTGTTGGACCGTGAGTTCGAGGTGGCGGACCTGGTAAAGGTGCTTACCGATAACTATGAGGTAGACGAAGCCACCGCTCTGAAAGATGTCCAGGCTTTGGTGGCGCAGTGGAGCGAGATTGGGCTGATTTAAGGCCTGGTCTCCATTACGCGATAGCCCACGAGGCGGTCGTAGCGCCCTCCCTGCGGACGGTGGTAGACGAGTATGATGTACTCGTTCTCCGTCTCAAAGAAATTTCCGTCGGGCGAATTTCCGTTTTCCTGTAAATACATGTAGTTGTAGTAGCCCTGTTTCAGGTAGACAGAGGCCTCGTATTGCTTGGCTCCCTCGTTCCATTCCATCTTGCACTCAGAATCAGGGAGCCCATTGCTCCATTGTCCCCATATATGGGGAGCCCCATCGGGCAACTCTTCCTTGCATTGCAGGGTGAAGTGGACCCACAGGTACTCACTCTCCGTTGCGTCGGCTCCGTCGTCGTTGCGCATCACGAACGCACCGTTCTGGTCTTCATTATATTCGTAATTACGGGCGGGGCGGTCGGCGTAAAGGGTTGCGTGGTAGTAGGGCTCGTACCAGCGCATGTTGTCGACATTTAGGCCGGGCTTCTGTACGTCCAGAATCTCGAACTTGTGAAACTCGTTGCCTGCCGGAAAGATGAGTGCATTGCAATGTGTGAACCCTATGCCGTGAGCATTCTGGATGTTAGGCTCTAAGTCTACTACGCGATTGTCGGTACGGCGGTTTTGCATGACTACGGTGTGGATTTCCCTCAGGGGATCGACGACGTTATGGGGGCCGTAGCTTATTTGATATGACAGCTGCTGGTGGGCTTCATTGAAATCGATGTCCGTGTTACCGCTGACTTCGGCCGTAATGCTCATCGACCTTTCGGCCAGGCAGAATTCTGCAATCAGGATGGGGGTGTCGCGGTCGTCCTCGTCATATATCGTTATGCGATAGTTGCCGGATAGGTGCAGTTGGGTGTCCTCGTTGGGCAATGTCAGACGGTAGTGGGTGTAGAGCTGCGTAGTGTTGAAGGAGTTTTCGTAATCTTCAATCGGCTGATCGTTAAAGCCGGAAAGGAAGTCGCTCTCAAACAGTCCGTCGGATTCCGTCCAGTCGGCGTTGCAGTGTTGGATGTGGTAGATGAAGCGATGGTAGTCGTGACTCATTTCATCGAACTCGATACTCACCTGTTGCCTCTTGCCCAGTTCGGCGATGGCAGGGGCAAGTGGGTTCCCGTCAACCATTACTTGCAGCGAGCGTATGTTCGTGCTGAACACCTTGTTCTGCTGGGCTAACGCAATTAGCGGAAAACAAATAATGAAGAGCAGTATTTTTCGCTTCATAGCTTTACTTCGATGACTCTTATTCCTAATTGTGACGGGTGTTTTGCCATGTATTGATACAAAGTCATGGGCTCTGATATCACTTGGCGATGTATCTGGCTTGCGTTTAGCAGGTGCAGGCGGTTGTCGTGGCCCCATTGGGCAAAGCCGATGTGCGAGGTGTCGAGGCCGTCCTTTCGGGTCACGATGGCCAGGATGTCACCATTTTGAATTAAGCCAAGTGCCGAGTTCTTCGGCAGTCCCAGATTCGCATGGGGAATATAACGGACGTGGCGCCCCTTGCTTTCTAACTCAAATTCTCGAATCTTTTCCTGTGCTTGGGCGTTGCCTCTGAGCATGGGGTAGGAGTTAGGATGTTGGCTCATGTAGTGGAGGTCGAGTGTTTGGTCAACACTGATGTCGCTGCCAAGTTCTCTTTCCTTCACAAAGCCAAGCCGCTCATTGCTGTCTATCCATTGTGTGAAATAGTGGTTACGTGATGGGTAGCCGTTGATTATGCCATCTCGATATCGAATCTTCGTGAGGTTGTGGCAATAGTCCTCATATTTCGTGCTTCCTTGCTTCTGAGTCATTGCGAGGGCGATAGCCGTTTCGACAAATGTTGTACAGTCGAGTGCCTTCAGGTTCACGACTAATTGCTCCGTGTCGTTTATTTCCAAGGTCTGCCCGACATATGGCGTGCCGATAAGTTGCTGTGCATACCATAGATGGGTAGGCGCAGTTGCTTCCGCTCGTCCGCGTTCCAGCAATCTAACGACTTTCAGGCTATCCTGCTGCGAATATGCACAGAGGGATACGAGCGTAAGTACAAGGAGCAACGTGTGTTTCATTTCTTAAAGTCTTCGATATAGCGCATCTGGTTCAGTATCCAGGTTTGCCGGCGAAGCATATAAGCCGACGGTGTCTTTGAGCTGAAGCGCAACGGGTTCGGTAGTGTGGCCGCTATCAGTGCACAGTTGGCTCGTGTCAGTTGCTGTGCAGAGTAGCCAAAATGTTGTTGTGCTACAGCTTCGGCGCCATAGATGCCGTCTCCCATTTCAATGGAGTTGAGGTACACCTCCATGATGCGTTCCTTGCTCCAGAAAATCTCGATGAGTCCCGTGAAATAAGTCTCTAACCCTTTGCGGAACCATCCACCGCCGTTCCAGAGAAATACGTTCTTGGCTGTCTGTTGGCTGATAGTCGAAGCCCCGCGTTTGCGCTTACCTTGTTGGCGCTCCTTGATGGCATGGCCGATTTCGTTAAAGTCAAACCCATGGTGCTGCAAAAAGCGTTGGTCTTCGCCAGCCATAACGGCCAAGGGCAGGGAAGGGGATATTTCATCCAACGGCACCCAGTGGTGTTTGAGTCGTATCTTTTCGCCTCGGCTAACCTGTTGCGCGCATCGGATAATCATCAATGGCGTTACATAGACCGGGCACCAACGATAGAGCAAAACAGAAAGGATTGTACTCCCCAGAAACAGGAGTACAATCCTTCTTATAATCTTTTGTATTCTCTTCATAGTTCTAGACTTCCAGGAAGCGCTAGACTATCTAGAGCATCTGTAACGTTTACGCTTACTTCTTGGCTTCTGCCTCAGCAGCCTTAATCATTTCTTCACTGGCCAGCAAGTATACCTCTACACGACGGCTGGCTTCAACATCTTCGGTTTTGCCGTCAGCCTTGTAAATGAGGAATTTGGGGTCTTCGCCATAACCAATGGAGCTCTTAACCTGCTTGCTGGAAACCTTGCAAGTGCCAGTCAGATAGTTCTTCACTGCATCAGCGCGGTCCTGGCTGATTCTCAGGTTTATCTCATCGCTACCGTCGCTGCTGGCGAAGCCGCATATAGCAACGTCGATGTCGGTGTTGGTGTTCAGAACATCGTCGGCGAACTGCTTCAGGGTTGTCTTAGCATTGGTCTTCAGGGCAGACTTTCCAACAGTAAACAGGATGCCGTTGTCGAAAGTAACCTTAACACCGGGCAGACCGTTTGAGTCTTCAATGCTCTCAACCTTAGCGTTTTCGAGAGCCTTGGCTGCCTTGGCTGCCTTATCCATCTTATGACCAATCAGGGCACCAGTGGTTACACCAGCAGCTGCACCAGCGGCAGCACCGATAATAGCACCTTTCTTTGCGCCGCTCGAACCACCAACGAGATGGCCGATGAGCGCACCAATACCTGTGCCAGCAGCACCACCTGCTGCGGTGCCAATCATTGAACCCTTAGCCGTGTTGTTCAAGTTTCCACAACCAGCAAAAATAAGTGCTACGCTCATTGCGCTAGCCCAAATCTTCAAACTTTTCATAATCGATAACTTTGTTTGTTAAAAATATAGTATCAAATACGATACAAAGGTACAAAAATTATGTATTATAAATTACAAATTGTGAAATATTTTGTACCTTTGCACGCGAATTAAAGATATTTAGTTATAGAATATGGCAAAGGAACTAGATTTTCTCACAAAACGAAGTGAGGATTACTCAAGATGGTATAACGAATTGGTTGTTAAGGCTGACCTGGCCGAACAGAGTGATGTGCGTGGTTGCATGGTTATAAAACCCTATGGATATGCAATTTGGGAGAAGATGCAACGCCTGCTCGACGATCGTTTCAAGGAAACTGGTGTGCAAAACGCTTATTTCCCATTGTTGATACCAAAATCCTTCCTTAGTCGTGAGGCTGAACATGTAGAAGGCTTTGCCAAGGAGTGCGCTATTGTCACACACTATCGATTGAAGACAAACGGCACGGGCGACGGCGTCGTTGTTGACCCTGCTGCCAAATTAGAGGAGGAACTGATTATCCGTCCCACCTCTGAGACTATAATCTGGAACACGTTTAAGAACTGGATACATTCGTATCGCGACCTGCCATTGGTTGTCAACCAGTGGTGCAATGTCATGCGCTGGGAAATGCGCACCCGTCTCTTCCTGCGTACAAGTGAGTTCTTGTGGCAGGAGGGTCATACCGCTCATGCAACTCGAGAGGAAGCCGAAGCGCGCACTCGCCAAATGATTGGGGTATATGCCGACTTTGCTGAGAAGGTGATGGCTGTGCCCGTCATTCAGGGTGTGAAGAGTGAGACAGAGCGTTTCGCTGGCGCGCTCGATACCTATACTATTGAGGCAATGATGCAGGACGGTAAGGCATTGCAGTCGGGTACCAGTCATTTCCTCGGACAGAATTTCGGAAAAGCATTCGATGTGCAGTTCCTGAATAAGGAGAATCAGGCGGAATATGCTTGGGCTACTTCATGGGGTGTGTCTACTCGACTGATGGGTGCTCTCATTATGACACATTCCGATGACAATGGCTTGGTTCTGCCTCCGCGCTTGGCTCCTATCCAGGTGGTGATTATTCCTATAGGCGGCAAGCCTGAGCAGGTGGCAGCAGTAGATGCTGCGGTTGCCCCCATCATGGATGAACTTAAGCAGATGGGCATTAGTGTGAAGTACGATAATGCCGATAACCGCCGTCCGGGCTTTAAGTTTGCCGATTACGAATTGAAGGGCGTTCCTGTGCGTCTTGTTTTGGGCGCTCGCGACCTCGAGAATGGTACGGTTGAAGTAATGCGTCGCGACACATTGGAGAAAGAAACACGTCAGCTTGAGGGTATAGCTGAATATGTGCGCCAGCTTCTTGATGATATTCAGCAAAACATTTACCAGAAGGCAAAGGCATATCGCGATGCTCGCATCTATGAGTGCGACAATTATGAGGACTTCAAGGCTCGTGTGAAGGATGGTGGATTCTTCCTTTGCCATTGGGATGGTACCGCCGAGACGGAGGCAAAGATAAAGGAAGACACCCAGGCAACCATCCGTTGCGTACCCTTTGGCTTTGAGCAGACACCTGGCGTTGATATGGTAAGTGGTAAGCCTTCTGTTGCTCGTGTGTTGATTGCACGTTCGTACTAAACCGTACGTCGGACTTTTTGCAGTGGAAATAGGCGATTTGCATCTCGTGGTAAAGAAGTTTATTGTTTTTTTGATTATTCTGTTTGCTGCGACCTTTAAGGCGGCAGCCCAGTTGGTTACGGGCGTCATTACGGACAAGGAGTTCGATGAGCCGATGCCCGGCGTCCACATATATTACGTTGATGATAAGTCGACAATGGTCGTCAGCGACATCAATGGTAAATATAAGATAGCTGCACGCAAGGGACAACTGGTATTCTCTATCGTGGGCTATGACCATTATATGGCTGAAACTGACGGGAAGGCACAGAAACTGGATGTAAGGCTGACGGAGACGGCAAGTGCCCTGAACGAGGTCGAGGTCGTACGTAAGAAGCAAAAATACAGTCGAAAGAACAATCCTGCCGTGGAGATGATGCGGAAGGTTATCGCTGCAAAGAAATCGAGCGACTTGTACGCTAACGACTTCTTTTCTTATCAAAAGTACGAGAAGATGACGTTGGCCTTGAATGAGTTTACGGAGAAAGTATTCCAGGACGACCATTTTAAGCACTTCCCTTTCCTGAAGGAACATGTTGAGACCTGCCCTGAGACGGGTAAGCTCATATTGCCCCTGACCGTTGAGGAAAAGGTCAGCCGCCAGATTTATCGCAAGGACCCCAAGACGGAAAAGACCATTGTCATAGGCCAGCATAACGAAGGCGTTACCGATTTGATAAACACGGGCGATATCGTTAACAACATGCTCGCCGACTGCTTCACGGATATTGACATCTATAAGGAGGATGTGCGCTTGCTTCAGTATCCTTTCATCAGTCCCATATCGACCAAGAAAGCCATAGGCTTCTATCGTTATTTCATAGTCGATACGGTTATGATTGACAAGCAGGAGTGCTTCCATTTGGACTTTACACCGAACAATGCCCAAGACTTTGGCTTCTCTGGTTCACTGTATGTTCTTGCCGACTCAACGTGGCGCCTGAAGAAGGCTCATTTGAATATCCCGGCACGCAGTGATGTGAATTTTGTCGAGCAGATGGATGTTATGCTCGATTTCGAACCGCTGCCCACTGGCGAGCAGGTAGTGAAGGACAATAAGATGATAGTCCAACTCAAGCTTGCCTCCTTCATCCAGAAGCTTCAGGTTGAGCGCACGGTCCGCTATGGCAACTTTGACTTTACGATGATTCCAGATCGCTCGTTTAAGATTCGTGGCGACGTGAAGGTTGAAAGTTCCTCGCAGATGCGTGATGAGGCTTTCTGGGAGGAGTATCGTCCCCAGCCCTTGACCCATAGCGAGAAACAGCTCGACTTGTTCCTTGAGCGCCTCAAGAACATCAAGGGCATGAAGTACATTATATGGATAGGTAAGGCTTTCATTGAGAACTATGTGGAAACCTCAATCAATCCCGATAAGAAGAGTCTGGTGGACATTGGGCCGGTAAATACTATGATTGGTAGTAACTTTGTGGAGGGCTTCCGCTTGCGCGCCAGTGCCCAGACTACCGCCGCCCTTAATCCGCATTGGTTTGCCAAGACCTATGTGAAATATGGTTTCGGGGACAAACGCTGGAAGGGAATGGGCGAAATTACGTATTCATTCAATAAGAAAGACCATTTGCCCCGCGAGTATCCTGTGCATAATCTGACGTTTACATACACCAATGATGTATGTTCGCCCAGTGATAAGTTTGTGCCCACGGATAAGGATAACGTGTTCTTTGCGCTGAAGTGGACCCCTGTCAAACACATGAACTACTACGAACGCTATAACCTGCTCTTCGACTGGGAGTGGGAGAATGGTCTGCGCCTGAAAACGCAGCTGCGTCGTGAGTGGAACGAAGGGGCGGGAGCGCTCTTCTATCAGACGTTGAACAATGGCATGCTCGATGCGAATAATGTGCTTGTCCCGAATAAGAATGGATACATGCCCCATAAGATTCGTTTCACTGAGGCTACTGTGGGACTTGAGTTCCAGCCGGGCGCAACCTACATAAACACGAAACAGCGTCGACTGCCTACAAATTTCGACTCGCCTATCATGGGCATATCCCACACCGTCGGTATGAAAGGAATCCTTGGCGGCCAGTATAACTACAACTTTACGGAGTTGACCCTATACAAGCGATTCTGGCTACATTCGTGGGGTAAGATTGACTGCTATGGCACGTATGGCATGCAGTGGAACAAGGTACCCTTCCCCTTCCTGGTGATGCCGGCAGCAAACTTGAGCTATATCATGGAGCTGAACTCGTTCAATTTGGTGAAGAATATGGAATTTCTGACGGACCGCAATACTTCCATATTCCTCTCATGGGACATGAACGGAAAGATTCTAAACCGCATACCGTTGGTTAAGAAGCTCAAGTGGCGTGAGTTTATTGGACTTAATATGATGTGGGGTAAGCTGACCGACCGCAACAACCCGATGCTGGCCCAAAATGCTGGAGATGACATGCTGATGTTTTTCCCCGGCACATATAGTGGCACGCAATTCACCCCGGCAACGCACGTTATGAATCCGCGAAAGCCCTATGTTGAGGCTATTGTCGGAATCCACAATATCTTCAAGCTGTTCCACATTGAATATGTCCATCGTCTGACTTATATCTACGCCAATACTCAGCGATGGGGCATACGTTTCACCTTCCGCGTAACGTTCTGATATGGCTTACTAATCGTAGTTGATGGTGCGCATCCGATTGTAGATTTCTACGTCCATCGGCAGCGTAATCTTGTAATTCAGCATGTTGCCTTCTACGATATGCAGCGGCGCCCAACCGATTTCATTAACGAGCGTGAACAGCGATTGCGAATCCGTTATTCCCTTATCCTTTGCCCGTTCGGCGATGGTCGTCAGGTCGGCCATGCGGAAAGTTATCGGAGTCTGAGCCCGCATGAGACTTTCGCGCGACACGTAACCTTGTGAGGTCTTCCCGTCTTCGGTGCGGAGATAGGATTCGTGGCTGAAGAGTGCGGTTACGGCGTTCCCCTTCTGGATGCAGGTGAGAATGTTGTTGCTGATGATTTCGTGGGAAATGAACGGACGCACACTCTCGTGCACCATGATAATGCAGTCCTGCCCCGTTCCGGCTGTTTCCAGGCCTTGTATCCCGTTGATGAGGGACTCATGGCTGGTCTTTCCGGATTTGATGGTGTGGCGGAACTTACTGATGTGCCCGATGTGGGCCTGATGCTCCACGTAGTTGGCCCATTCGGGGCTGCACACCACCCATATCTCTCCGACCAACGGATGGCGCTCGAAGGCTTTCATGGTGTGCAGCAGTATGGATTCACCGTCGGTTTCGATAAACTGCTTTGGACGCCTCGACTGCATGCGTAGTCCGTAGCCTCCAGCCAGTAACAGTGCAATAATCTTCGGGCTATCGTTCTTCATCGTTCGTCAGGGCTTTGTCGAATTCTTGGCAGAATGTCTCGTGACGATGCCGGGTGTAGAATCGCACGGGATCGAGGATGAATATTTCAAACAGGGGGAAGATAATGGGGTATCCCACAAGGAGTGAAAGAAATAGCACCCCGACGCGCAGGTCGAAAGTCAGCACGTTGGTCAGGGGCATCAGTGGCAGGCTCTTCTGGCGGAAGTTGGCGCGCAGGTCCGTGGGTATGGAGCTTCCGTAAACTTCTGCCAGGTGCTTGTGGAAAGCCTGGAAGCGCGGTGTCTGTGCCTCCTGCCCATGTGTGTAGCCCCGATAGAAGAACAGGTACATCTTTTCGAACCATTCGTTTCGCGTCCAGCGCAGTGCGCGAAAGCGTGCGTCCTGTCGGGCAAAGGTGTCGAATTCGCTTTTCTCGTTACCGAAGGCAAACCAAAGATGTATGTTGCGATAATAGTCGGCCAGAGCTGCCTGTCGGGCGTGGCAGATAAAGCCTGAGTAGGCAAGCACGGGCCACACCCAAAGCCCGTGGTCGGATTGCAGCCGCAAAGCGAGCCCTAAGTAGATGCAGAAGAACCAGATGTCGCCGGCAAGCCCGTCGAGCAACCGACCAACGAGCGTCTTTTTGCCCGTCATGCGGGCTAATTGCCCGTCGGCACAGTCATACCAGTTGGCCCAGATGAGCAGTGCCATGCCGATGAGGTTCATCCGAAGGTCGTCGAAGTAAAAGAAATATCCGCTTGCTGCCCCGATGACAATGGAAATCAGCGTTACGGCGATGGGGTGTACGTTGAGAGCCTTAAAGAATAGGGCCCACACATAACCGGGTGTGCGGGTGACATATAATTCGAAAGGTCCTTCTGTGTCTTCCGACTTCATCGTGGCCCTGACACGTTCTTTTAGGCTCATTCCGTGCGTGTATTTATTGCAAAGGTACGAAAAAAACTTGTTCTCAGTTCGTTGTTTATAATTATTTTGTATATTTGCGCTTGGTATTTGCTAATATTAACTATTAACCTTTTTATTAATTTTTAAAAAAGAAGCAATGAAAAAGTTGTTTGCAATGGTAATGGCTGTAGCAGCTATTTCCTTCGCGTCTTGCGGTAACAAAACCGAAAAAGCAGAGTGTGAAGACACAACCGCCTGTGAGTGCAAGTGTGACACCTGCAAGTGCGATCCCTGCCAGTGTGGCGAGCAGAAGTGCTGTGGCGAGTGCCCCGAAAAGGCTGAGTGCACCGAAAAGGCTGAGTGCCCCGAAAAGGCTGAGTGCACCGAGGCTGCCGCTGCTGAGGCTCCCGAGGATGCTAAGAAGCTGGGTCTCTAATAGATTGACTTTTTAAAAGACAAAGGAGGGCAACGTATTTCGTTGTTCTCCTTTTTTGTTGTCTATGCATATTGTTTATGGCATCGGGCACCTGCTTAGTTCCTGAAGGTGGAGGCGGGGAGGCCAGCGTCGGCCAGGATGTTCCGCAGTTGAAGAGTCGCGCTGCGGGTTGTCGAGGCCCGTGCTGTAGGTGATGCTGTTGCCGATGCAGCTCACGCGCACTTTCCGGGTGGCGCCCAGGGCCGTTGTGCTGAGGGTGAAAAACAGGGTCGTTTTTCCGTCAATACATGGACGAGCCTCCGTCCATGCGTCGACGAGCCTCCGTCAATGCGTCGACGAGCCTTCGTCCATGCGTCGACGAGGCCTCGTCCATGCGTCGACGAATTAGGGCCTTGAAAGGGTGGGGCAGAGATGTCGCTCTTCGCGCGCGCGTTCCTTTATATATATATGCCTGAGCTGGTCATCTTGTCACCTCCCGTCGCTGCCGCGACTGCAACCCTTGGCTCACCGCAAGTAGGGTAGCGGCAGTGGAGATAACGCCCTCCCTTTGTTGCTAAAAGTTCTTAAATATGTTAAAAAAGATTAAATCTAACGTTTTTACCCCATGCGCACGTAAATAAGACAAAGAAAAAGATTGTCTATACAGAAACTTTTTGTAACTTTGCACCCCGAATAGGCCAAATTGTGCCCTTATGCGAACGAATTGAAAACAAAAATACAATAATATAATAATCTAAAAAACAAACAAAATGCCTACAATTCAACAATTGGTAAGAAAAGGCCGTACAGTGTTGGTAGACAAGAGCAAGAGCCCCGCGCTCGACAGCTGCCCGCAGCGTCGTGGCGTCTGCGTTCGTGTTTACACTACCACGCCTAAGAAGCCTAACTCGGCGATGCGTAAGGTCGCCCGTGTCCGTCTGACAAATCAGAAGGAAGTGAACAGTTACATTCCCGGAGAAGGTCACAACCTGCAGGAGCACAGCATCGTGCTGGTGCGCGGCGGTCGTGTGAAGGACCTGCCCGGTGTTCGTTATCACATCGTGCGCGGCACGCTCGACACCGCTGGTGTTGCCAACCGCACACAGCGTCGTTCGAAGTATGGAGCTAAGCGCCCCAAGGCTAAGAAGTAAGAGAACTTTCAAAAAAAGAAACAACAAACAAGTAAAACCTGTTTTGGTTGTAAGCTAAGGTTGAGTAAGGCTGCAGAGGCAGCACTGAAGAACGCGAGAATACAGCCCTGACAAAAAATCCAAAACAAAATGCGTAAAGCTAAACCAAAGAAGCGTGTCATCCTTCCCGATCCCGTGTATGGCGACGTGAAGGTGTCCAAGTTCGTTAATCACCTGATGTACTCTGGTAAGAAGAGTATTTCCTACAACATCTTCTATAGCGCCCTCGAACTGGTGGGCGATAAGCTGAAGTCAGAGGAAAAGCCTGCCCTCCAGATTTGGAAAGAGGCCCTCGACAAGATTACTCCTCAGGTGGAGGTAAAGAGTCGCCGTATCGGTGGTGCAACCTTCCAGGTGCCCACGGAAATCCGTCCCGACCGTAAGGAATCCATCTCAATGAAGAATATGATTTCTTTCGCTCGCAAGCGCGGCGGTAAGACCATGGCCGACAAACTGGCTGCAGAGATTATGGACGCCTACAATGAGCAAGGTGGTGCCTTCAAGCGTAAGGAGGATATGCACCGCATGGCTGAGGCTAACCGTGCATTCGCACACTTCCGCTTCTAATCCCATTACCTCGTAAGGACAAAGAACAATGGCAAAGCAAGATTTACATTTGACCCGCAATATCGGTATCATGGCTCACATCGATGCCGGTAAGACAACTACCTCTGAGCGTATCCTTTTCTACACCGGTAAGACTCACAAAATCGGTGAGGTGCACGAAGGTGCTGCCACCATGGACTGGATGGCCCAGGAACAGGAGCGCGGTATCACCATTACCTCTGCTGCCACCACGGCCTACTGGACCTGGAATGGCAACAAGTATAAGTTCAACCTCATCGACACTCCGGGACACGTTGACTTTACGGCCGAGGTGGAGCGCTCTCTCCGCGTACTGGACGGTGCTGTTGCAGCATACTGTGCAGTTGGTGGCGTAGAGCCTCAGTCTGAGACCGTATGGCGTCAGGCCGACAAGTACAATGTTCCCCGTATGGGTTACGTTAACAAGATGGACCGCTCGGGTGCCGACTTCTTCGAGGTTGTTCGCCAGATGAAGGACGTGCTGGGTGCAACACCCGCCGTTATCGCTGTGCCCATCGGCTCAGAGGAGAACTTCAAGGGTATCGTTGACCTCATCCAGATGAAGGCCATCCTGTGGCACGATGAAACCATGGGTGCTGAATACAGCGTGGAAGAGATTCCCGCCGACATGGTTGACGAGTGCAACGAGTGGCGTGCCAAGCTCATCGAGCAGGCTGCCGAGCAGGACGAGAACCTCATGGAGAAGTACTTCGAGGATCCCGATAGCCTGACCGAGGACGAGATTATCGCTGCTATCCGTAAGGGTACGCTGAGTCTGGACCTCGTGCCCATGACCTGCGGCTCTTCGTTTAAGAACAAGGGCGTACAGAAGCTGCTTGACTATGTCTGCATGTTCCTGCCCTCTCCCCTCGACACTCCTGCCATCACCGGTACAAACCCCGAGACTGGCGAAGAAGAGGACCGCAAGCCCAGCGAAGACGAGAAGACTTCGGCTCTGGCTTTCAAGATTGCAACTGACCCCTATGTCGGTCGTCTCACCTTCTTCCGCGTCTACAGCGGTAAGGTTGAGGCTGGTTCATACATCTACAACGTTCGCTCTGGCAAGAAGGAGCGCGTGAGCCGTCTGTTCCAGATGCACTCTAACCACCAGAACCCCGTTGAGGTAATTGGTGCTGGTGACATCGGTGCCGGTGTTGGTTTCAAGGATATCCGTACGGGTGACACTCTCTCTGACGAGGATGCACCAATCGTATTGGAGTCGATGGACTTCCCCGATCCCGTTATCGGTATCGCCGTTGAGCCCAAGACCCAAAAGGACCTCGACAAGCTGTCGAACGGCTTGGCCAAGCTTGCTGAAGAGGATCCCACCTTCACCGTCAAGACTGACGAGCAGAGCGGCCAGACCGTTATCAGCGGTATGGGTGAGCTTCACCTCGATATCATCATCGACCGTCTGAAGCGCGAGTTCAAGGTTGAGTGTAACCAGGGTAAGCCCCAGGTTAACTACAAGGAGGCCATTACGAAGACCGTCAACCTGCGTGAGGTTTATAAGAAGCAGTCGGGTGGTCGCGGTAAGTTCGCCGACATCATCTGTAACGTAGGTCCCGTTGACGAGGACTACAAGGAAGGCGGACTTCAGTTCAGCAACCTGGTTACCGGCGGTAACATCCCCAAGGAATTCATCCCCTCTGTTCAGAAGGGCTTCGAGAGTGCCATGAAGAATGGTGTGCTCGGTGGCTTCCCCATGGATAGCCTGAAGGTTGAGCTCCTCGACGGTTCGTTCCACCCCGTTGACTCTGACCAGCTGTCGTTCGAAATCTGCGCCATCCAGGCCTATAAGAACGCTTGCGCACAGGCTAAGCCCGTACTGATGGAGCCCATCATGCGCCTCGAAGTTGTTACTCCCGAGGAGAACATGGGTGACGTTATCGGTGACTTGAACAAGCGTCGCGGACAGGTTGAGGGTATGGATACAACCCGTACCGGTGCCCGTCTGGTCAAGGCTATGGTGCCCCTGGCAGAGATGTTCGGTTACGTAACCGCTCTGCGTACAATCACCTCCGGCCGCGCAACCTCTTCCATGACCTACGATCACCATGCTCCCGTGAGCTCCGGTATCGCCAAGGCTGTGCTTGAGGAAATCAAGGGCCGCGTAGATTTGGTATAAAACTGTAAAGTGGCTGTCGCCGAGCAAATGACTCTTTGGCGACAGCCCATCATAAATTCATTACACATTCATTTATTAAATTAACACAATGAGTCAGAAAATCAGAATCAAACTGAAGTCTTACGACCACAACCTGGTCGACAAGTCGGCCGAGAAGATTGTGAAAACGGTAAAGGTGAGCGGCGCTCTCGTTAGCGGTCCCATACCCCTTCCCACCCACAAGCGTATCTTCACGGTTAACCGTTCAACATTCGTCAACAAGAAGGCCCGCGAGCAGTTCGAGCTGAATTGCTACAAGCGCCTGATCGACATCTATAGCAGCACTGCCAAGACCGTCGACGCACTGATGAAGCTGGAATTGCCCAGCGGCGTAGAAGTTGAAATCAAGGTGTAATTACGTAAGAACATTCAAACTTATTAATTAATTAACAATACTGAAATGCCAGGATTATTAGGAAAGAAAATCGGAATGACATCCGTATTCAGTGCCGAGGGTAAGAACATACCATGCACTGTTATCGAAGTAGGTCCTTGTGTGGTAACTCAGGTTAAAAACGTAGAGAAGGACGGCTATGAGGCTGTTCAGCTCGGTTACGAGGAAGCTAAGGAGAAGAACACCTCCGCCCCCATGAAGGGTCACTTCCAGAAGGCCGGAACCACCCCCAAGAGACACTTGGCCGAGTTCACAGGTTTCGAACAGGAACTGAACCTGGGTGACACCGTCACCGTGGACCTGTTCGCTGAAACAACTTATGTCGATGTAATCGGCGTCTCTAAGGGACGTGGATTCCAAGGCGTAGTTAAGCGTCATGGATTCGGCGGTGTAGGACAGGCCACACACGGTCAGGACGACCGTCTGCGCAAGCCCGGATCTATTGGTGCCTGCTCTTATCCCGCAAAGGTCTTCAAGGGACTGCGCATGGGTGGACAGATGGGCAACAAGCGCGTCACCACACAAAACCTGCAAGTGATTAAAATTATTCCCGAACATAACCTTTTGCTCATTAAGGGCAGTGTTCCCGGATACAATGGTTCAATCGTTAGCGTTCTGAAGTAAAATGGAAGTTAGTGTATTAAATATCAAGGGTCAGGATACCGGTCGCAAGGTATCTTTGAACGATGCTATCTATGCCATCGAGCCCAACGATCACGCCATCTATCTGGATGTGAAGCTGATCATGGCCAACAAGCGCCAGGGCACTGCAAAGTCGAAGGAAAGAAGTGAAATCGCAGGCTCTACCCGCAAGCTCGGACGTCAGAAGGGCGGCGGCGGTGCACGCCGTGGCGATATTAAGTCACCCGTACTCGTAGGTGGTGGCCGTGTATTTGGTCCCCAGCCCCGCGACTATGGTTTCAAACTGAACAAGAAAACTCGCATCCTCGCCCGCAAGTCTGCTCTTGCATACAAGGCTCAGGAAAATGCAATTATGGTTGTTGAGGACTTCACTCTTGAGGCTCCGAAGACCAAATCGTTCATTGAAATCTTAAATAATCTTAAAGTTTCTGGCAAGAAGGCCCTCTTCGTTTTGCCAGGTGCCGATAAAGTTGTATATTTGTCCGCTCGTAACATCGAGCGCGCCAGCGTTGTGGCCGCATCTGCACTGAATACCTACAAAGTACTCGACGCAGATGTTCTGGTTGTAGCTGAGGGTGCGCTCCCCGTTATTGAGGGCAATCTTAACAAGTAAAGAAGCTGAATATGGCATACATTATCAAACCTCTGGTCACTGAGAAGATGACCCAGACTACGGAGAAGCAGAACAAGTTCGGCTTCATTGTTCGTCCTGATGCCAACAAGATTGAGATTCAGAAGGAAGTGGAGGCTCGCTATAATGTCACCGTTACTGACGTGAACACTATGGTTTACGCCGGCAAGGCAAAGCAGCGCTACACACGTTCCGGACTCATCAAGGGCCGTACGAACGCATTTAAGAAGGCCATCGTTACTCTCAAGGATGGCGATACTATTGATTTTTACAGCAATATTTAAATAAGAGATGGCAGTACGTAAATTTAAGCCCACAACACCAGGGCAGAGACACAAAATTATAGGTACTTTCGAGGAAATTACTGCATCAGTACCTGAGAAGTCTCTCGTTACCGGTAAGCGTTCTTCGGGCGGTCGCAATAACGTTGGTAAGATGACCATGCGTTATATCGGCGGCGGCCACAAGAAGAAATACCGCTTCATCGATTTCATCAGAGAGAAGGATGGTGTTCCCGCAACAGTTAAGACAATCGAGTACGATCCTAACCGTTCGGCTAGAATCGCTTTGCTTTACTACGTTGACGGTGAAAAGCGTTATATTATTGCTCCCAACGGACTGAAGGTTGGCGACACGGTAATGAGCGGCCCAGAGGCAGCACCTGAAGTAGGTAATGCACTCCCCCTGCAGAACATTCCCGTCGGTACCATCATTCACAACATCGAGCTTCGTCCCGGTCAGGGCGCGCTGCTCGTTCGTTCCGCTGGTAATTTCGCACAGCTGACCTCCCGCGAGGGACGTTACTGCGTAATTAAGTTGCCTTCTGGTGAGACTCGTCAGATTCTCAGCGCTTGTAAGGCCACTGTTGGTAGCGTCGGTAACTCCGACCACGCTCTGGAAAGCTCCGGTAAGGCCGGACGTTCACGCTGGTTCGGTCGCCGTCCTCACAACAGAGGTGTTGTCATGAACCCCCACGATCACCCCATGGGTGGTGGTGAAGGCCGTCAGTCCGGTGGACACCCACGTTCACGTAAGGGCTTGTATGCAAAGGGCCTCAAGACACGTGCACCGAAGAAGCAGTCGAACAAGTATATTATCGAGAGAGCTAACAAGAAGTAACCAGGCAAGTTAATAGTGTAAATTATGAGTCGTTCATTAAAGAAAGGTCCATATATTGAAGTAAATCTTGAGAAGAAGGTTCTCGCCATGAACGAGAGTGGTAAGAAGACCGTTGTCAAGACTTGGGCCCGTGCTTCTATGATTTCACCCGATTTCGTGGGTCACACCGTAGCAGTACATAACGGAAACAAATTTATTCCTGTTTACATTACTGAGAACATGGTAGGACACAAGCTTGGTGAGTTCGCTCCCACTCGTAAGTTCGGCGGCCATGCAGGTCAGAAGAAAAAGTAAGCAGGGTCATTTATAGACAAAAAGAAGTAATAATATAATGGGAAAAAGAAAAAAATTAGCTGCCGAAGCAAGAAAGGCAGCCCTGAAGACCCAGTATTTCGCAAAGCTGAAAGATGTGCCTTCTTCCCCCCGCAAGATGAGATATGTGGTTGACCTAATCCGCGGCATGGAAGTGAATAGAGCACTGGGCACACTGAAATTCTCATCAAAGGCTGCATCTGCAGACGTAGAGAAGGTGCTTCGCTCGGCTATCGCCAACTGGGAGCAGAAGAACGAGCGCAAGGCCGAAGACGGCGAATTGTTCGTTACCCGCGTGTTTGTAGACGAGGGCGCAACCCTCAAGCGTATGAGACCAGCTCCTCAGGGCCGTGGTTACAGAATCCGTAAGCGTTCTAACCACATCACCTTGTACGTCGATACTAAGAATGATTAATGATTAAGAAAAAGTATGGGACAGAAAGTTAATCCTATAAGCAATCGTCTGGGTATTGTCCGCGGTTGGGATTCAAATTGGTATGGTGGCAAGGACTTCGGAGACGCTCTGCTGGAAGACAGCAAGATCCGTAAGTACCTGAATGCCCGTCTGGGTGATGCCAGCATCTCAAGAATTGTCATTGAGCGTACACTGAAACTGGTAACTATTACAGTTTGCACAGCTCGTCCTGGTCTTATCATTGGTAAGGGTGGCGAAAAGGTTGATAAACTGAAGGAAGAACTGAAGAAGGTAACCGACAAGGAAGTACAAATCAATATCTTCGAGGTAAGAAAGCCCGAGTTGGACGCAACAATCGTTGCTACCAATATCGCTCATCAGGTTGAGGGCAAGGTTTCTTATCGTCGTGCCATCAAGATGGCTATCGCCAACTCTATGCGTGCTGGCGCCGAAGGTATCAAGGTACAGATTTCCGGTCGTCTGAACGGTGCTGAAATCGCTCGTAGCGAAATGTTCAAGGAAGGACGTACTCCACTGCACACGTTCCGCGCTGATATCGACTACTGCCACACCGAGGCTCTGACCAAGGTTGGTTTGCTGGGTATCAAAGTGTGGATTTGCCGTGGTGAGGTTTTTGGCAAGCGTGATCTTGCTCCCGACTTCACTCAGCAGAAGGATAACGGCGGACGTGGATTCGGTAACGGCCCCAAGAACTTCCGTCGCAAGAGAAACAACAATCGTTAAAATTAAATTATCATGTTACAACCTAAAAGAACAAAATATAGAAGACCGCAAAAAGGTCGTTGCAAGGGCAATGCCCAGCGCGGCAACCAGCTGACTTTTGGTTCTTTCGGAATCAAGTCTCTGGACACGCACTGGATTACGGCTCGCCAGATTGAGGCCGCCCGTGTTGCCATGACACGTTACATGCAGCGTGAGGGTCAGAGCTGGATTCGTATCTTCCCTGACAAACCCATCACTAAGAAGCCTGCAGACGTTCGTATGGGTAAGGGTAAGGGTGATCCCGTAGGCTACGTGTTCCCCATTACCCCCGGACGCATTATCTTTGAGATTGAGGGTGTTTCTTATGACATCGCTAAGGAGGCTCTTCGCCTCGCAGCTCAGAAACTTCCTGTGACAACGAAATTCATTGTTAGAAGAGATTACGATAAAAACGCATAAGTATGAAAGTTGCAGAAATTAAGGAGATGTCTACTGCAGATCTGCAGGAGAAGATTCAGACTGAAAAGGCAAACTACACTCAGATGTTGCTGAATCATGCCGTTTCTCCCCTTGAGAACAATGCTCAAATCAAAGCGGCTCGTCGTAATATCGCACGTATGTTGACGGTTCTTCGCCAAAGAGAACTTAACAAATAATGGTCTACACACATGGAAACTAGAAATTTAAGAAAGACAAGAACGGGTGTCGTGGTTAGTGACAAGATGGATAAGACCATTGTAGTAGCTGCTAAGTTCAAGGAAAAGCACCCAATTTATGGTAAGTTCGTCAACAAGACGAAGAAGTACCATGCCCACGACGAGAAGAATGACTGTCACAAGGGTGACACCGTGCTGATTATGGAGACTCGTCCGATGAGCAAAACCAAGAGATGGAGAGTAGTAGAAATCGTAGAAAGAGCTAAGTAATCATGATACAAGCAGAATCAAGATTAGTAGTTGCAGACAATAGCGGCGCAAAGGAGTGCCTGTGCATCCGTGTGCTTGGCGGTACCCGTCGCCGTTATGCGTCTGTCGGTGACGTGATTGTTGTGGCTGTGAAGAGCGCAATCCCCACCAGTGATGTTAAGAAAGGTGCAGTATCAAAGGCCTTGATCGTACGTACTAAGAAGGAAGTCCGCCGTCCCGACGGTTCCTATATCCGATTTGATGATAACGCTTGCGTATTGTTGAACAATGCCGGCGAGTTGCGTGGTAGTCGTATTTTCGGTCCTGTTGCTCGTGAACTTCGCGCAGTAAACATGAAGGTCGTTTCCTTGGCACCTGAAGTTCTTTAATTTATATAAGAAACAAACAGATGAGCAAGTTACACATTAAGAAAGGCGATACAGTATTTGTAAACGCTGGTAACAACAAGGGTAAGACTGGCACAGTATTGAAGGTGTTTGTTGAGGAGAAGCGCGCTATTGTTGAAGGCGTAAACATGGTTTCAAAGAGCCAGAAGCCCAGTGCAAAGTATCCTCAGGGTGGCATCATCAAGCAGGAGGCTCCCATTCATATCTCTAATTTGAATGTGGTTGACCCCAAGAGTGGCAAGCCTACCCGTATTGGTAGAAAACTGAATGCAGACGGCAAGTTGGTCCGTTTTGCTAAAAAATCTGGAGAGGAGATTAAGTAATGGCAAATACTGCAAGCCTTAAAAAAGAATATGCAGAGCGCATCGCTCCTGCTTTGATGAAGCAGTTTAACTACTCTTCATCCATGCAGATTCCCGTGCTGAAGAAAATCGTTATCAACGAGGGCCTTGGTATGGCAACTGCAGACAAAAAGATTATCGAAGTAGCAATCAACGAGCTCTCTTCCATCGCTGGTCAGAAGGCCGTAGCTACAGTATCAAAGAAAGACGTTGCAAACTTTAAGCTTCGTAAGAAGATGCCTATCGGTGTCATGGTAACTCTGCGTCGTGAGCGCATGTATGAGTTCCTGGAGAAATTAGTACGTGTGGCTCTGCCCCGTATCCGTGACTTCAAGGGCATCGAGAGCAAGTTCGACGGTCGTGGTAACTACACCCTGGGTATCCAGGAGCAGATTATCTTCCCTGAAATTAACATCGATGCTATCGATCGTATCCTGGGTATGAACATCACATTTGTTACCACTGCAAAGACTGACGAGGAAGGCTACGCTTTGCTTAAGGAGTTTGGTCTGCCCTTTAAGAACGCTAATAACGAAAAGTAAGATATGGCAAAAGAATCAATGAAGGCCCGCGAGGTTAAGAGAGCAAAGCTCGTGGCCAAATACGCAGAGAAGCGTGCCGCACTGAAGAAAATCGTTAACACGGGCGATCCCGTGGAGGCTTATGAGGCAGCACGTAAATTGCAGGAAATTCCCCGTAACGCTAACCCCATCCGCCTGCACAATCGTTGCAAACTGACGGGTCGTCCCAAGGGTTACATGCGTTTGTTCGGAATCAGCCGTATTCAGTTCCGTGAGATGGCATCGAGCGGTCTGATACCCGGTGTTAAGAAAGCAAGCTGGTAATTATTTTTTAATATTGTCGGGAGCGTCCCGATTAATTAAAACATTTCAAAAATGACAGATCCAATAGCAGATTATTTGACTCGGTTGCGCAATGCAATTCAGGCAAAGCACAGAGTTGTTGAGTGCCCGGCGTCGAATTTGAAAAAGGAGATCACGAAGATCCTTTTCGAAAAAGGCTATATCTTGAACTACCAGTTCGTTGAGGATGGCCCTCAGGGAACTATCAAGATTGCCTTGAAGTATGACAATGCTTCTAAAGTGAATGCAATCAAGAAGTTGATTCGCATCTCACGTCCTGGTATGCGTAAGTACACAGGTTACAAGGACATGCCAAGAGTAATTAACGGATTAGGTATTGCAATTTTATCTACATCCAAGGGTGTAATGACAAACAAGGAAGCTGCCGAACAGAGAGTCGGTGGTGAAGTCCTTTGTTATGTATATTAATAGGAGGATAGAATATGTCAAGAATTGGTAAGATGCCTATTACAATCCCTGCTGGTGTAACCGTTAATGTCAGCGATGACAATGTTGTTACCGTAAAGGGTAAGTTGGGTGAGATGACACAGGCTGTTCATCCCTCTATTAAATTGAATGTTTCAGACGGTACGCTTGACTTGGTCATCGACGAGGCCAATGACACGGTTGAACAGAAGCAGAAGCAGGCTTTCCATGGTCTGTATCGTTCTTTGCTCAACAACATGGTAGTTGGTGTTTCTGAAGGCTATGAAAAGCAGATGGAACTTGTTGGTGTGGGTTATCGTGTATCTAATCAGGGTAACTTGGTAGAGTTCTCTTTGGGTTACACCCACAGTACCTTCATCCAGCTTCCCGCTGAAATCAAGGTTGAAACAAAGTCAGAAAGAAACCAGAACCCCCAGATTATCCTGAAGTCTTGCGACAAGCAGCTTCTTGGTCAGGTGTGTGCAAAAATTCGTTCTTTCCGTAAGCCTGAACCCTATAAGGGCAAGGGTATCCTGTTCATCGGCGAACAGATTCGCAGAAAGTCTGGTAAGTCAGCAGGTGCTAAGTAATTTTAAAACAGTAAGATTATGACTACAAAAATAGAAAGACGAATTAAGATTAAGTACAGAGTTCGTAATAAGGTTTCTGGTACTGCAGAGCGTCCCCGTATGTCGGTGTTCCGCAGCAACAAACAGATATATGTGCAGATTATCAACGATTTGACCGGTACTACGCTGGTTGCTGCCTCTTCTCTGGGCATGGAAGCATGCGCTAAGAAGGAACAGGCTGCCAAGGTTGGTGAACTTATTGCCAAGAAAGCTCTCGAGGCAGGTATCACAACCGTAGTATTCGATCGTAACGGTTATCTGTATCACGGTCGTGTTAAGGAAGTGGCTGATGCAGCTCGTAACGGTGGACTTAAATTCTAAATGATTATGGCACTTAATAAAGTCAAGATAAATAGCGATATCGAATTAAAGGACAGATTGGTTGCTATCAATCGTGTTACGAAGGTAACGAAGGGTGGTCGCACCTTTACCTTCAGCGCCATCGTTGTCGTTGGTAATGAGAATGGAATTATCGGCTGGGGCCTTGGCAAGGCTGGTGAAGTTACCGCTGCTATTGCCAAAGGCGTGGAGGCTGCAAAAAAGAATTTGGTGCGTGTGCCCGTTGTCAAGGGTACTGTTCCCCACGAGGCTGCTGCCAAGTTTGGTGGTGCTGAGGTTCTGATTATGCCTGCTTCTGCTGGTACTGGCGTTGTTGCTGGTGGTGCCATGCGTGCCGTATTGGATAGCGTAGGTGTGAAGGACGTGCTGGCCAAGTCCAAGGGTTCTTCCAATCCTCACAATCTGGTAAAGGCTACAATTGCTGCACTGTCTGAAATGCGTGATGCTAAGACTGTCGCTGCTCAGCGTGGTGTAAGTCTTGAGAAAGTATTTAGAGGATAAAGGAGGTAAACACTATGGCAACAATCAAAGTTAAGCAAGTAAGAAGTCGTATTCACGCTCCGCGTTATCAGAAGGCCACGCTTGATACGCTTGGCCTGCGCAAGTTGAATCACGTAGTTGAGATTGAGGACAATGCCTCTAATCGTGGTCTGATTCAGACGGTTCACCACTTGGTAAAGGTGGTAGACTAATTAAAAACCAACATTTAATTCGGTAGAAATATGAAACTAAATAATTTGAAACCCGCAGCAGGTTCAACTCATTCCCGTCGTCGCATTGGTCGTGGACCCGGCTCTGGCTTGGGCGGAACCTCTACTCGCGGTCACAAGGGAGCTAAGGCTCGTTCTGGCTATAAGCGGAAGATTGGTTTCGAGGGTGGTCAGATGCCTTTGCAGCGTCGTTTGCCTAAGTTCGGCTTCAAGAACATCAATCGTGTAGAGTATCAGGCTGTAAACCTGTCGACACTTCAGAATCTGGCCGACAAGGGCATCACCACTATCGGCATTGCAGAACTGCTGGAGAATCGTGTAATCAAGAGCGGTGTTCTGGTAAAGGTTCTGGCCAATGGCGCTTTGACCACAAAGGTCGATGTTACTGCCAATGCATTCTCTGCTGCTGCTGAGACTGCAATCCAGAACGCAGGCGGTACGGTTACAAAATTGTAATGACAGTTTAGACTATGAAGTTTATAAAGACTTTAAAGAACATCTGGGCAATCGAGGACTTGCGTTCCAAGCTCCTCGTTACTCTCGGGTTTGCCGCAATATATCGTTTTGGCTCGTTTGTAGTGCTTCCAGGCATAAATCCTGAGCGCCTGACAGCCTTGCGCGAACAGACCAACGAAGGCCTGATGTCTCTGCTGAACATGTTCTCGGGTGGTGCATTCTCCAATGCTTCAATGTTTGCATTGGGAATCATGCCCTACATTTCGGCATCAATTGTTATTCAGTTATTGGCTGTAGTGCTTCCTTACTTCCAGAAGATGCAGCGCGAAGGCGAGAGTGGCCGTCGTAAGATTAACCAGTACACGCGTTATCTGACGATTTTCATTCTCCTTTTCCAGGCTCCTTTCTATCTGATGAACCTTAAGATGCAGGCTCCGGGTGCTTTGGCTCCCAATGTAACATGGATGATGTTCATGATTACCTCTACCGTCATTCTGGCTGCCGGCAGTATGTTCATCCTTTGGTTAGGTGAGCGCATCACGGACAAGGGTATCGGCAATGGCGTATCCCTGATCATTATGTTGGGTATCATTGCACGTCTGCCTCAGGCCTTCAGCCAGGAACTCGTATCCCGCTTCACGGCTCTGACCAGCGGCGGCCTGATTATGTTCCTTGTTGAGCTGATAATTCTCTTTGCGGTCATCGCGGCTTCCATCATGCTTGTGCAGGGAACACGCAAGGTTCCTGTTCAGTATGCCCAGCGCATGGTTCGCGGTCAGCAGGTGGGTGGTGCTCGTCAGTACATCCCCCTGAAGCTTTTCGCCGCCAACGTGATGCCCATCATCTTTGCCCAGGCTATCATGTTCATTCCTTCTACGCTCATCGGCTTCGTTGCTGAGGGTAGCAGTTTCTGGACACGTGTAGCAATGGTAATGTCGGATTATACGAGCTGGCAGTACAATGTGGTGTTTGCCTTCCTGATTATCGCATTCACCTATCTGTACACCGCCATCACGATGAATCCTGTTCAGATGTCTGAGGATATCAAGCGCAACAATGGCTTCATTCCCGGAGTACGTCCTGGAAAGGCTACAGCTGATTATCTGGATGATATTATGTCTCACATCACATTCCCCGGCTCCATCTTCCTTGCCTTCATTGCCTGCATGCCCGCCTTTGCTGGTCTGCTCGACGTGAAGCAGGAGTTTGCCCACTTCTTCGGCGGCACCTCGCTGCTGATTCTTGTGGGTGTCGTGCTCGACACGCTGCAGCAGATTGAGAGCCACCTGTTGATGAGACACTACGATGGCCTGCTGAGTTCTGGTAGAATTCACGGACGTAACGGAGTATCTGCCTACTAAAGAATATCTATGAAGATATTTCTGAAGACAGAGGAAGAGATTGAATTGATGAGAGCGGCCAACCTTATGGTAGGTGCCACGCTCGCAGAAATAGGAAAGGCGATTAAGCCGGGCGTAACGACGTTGCAGCTTGACAAGATTGCCGAAGAGTACATAAGAGACAATGGAGCGGTTCCCACTTTCAAGGGATTTCCGAATCCATGCGGTGGTGAAGCGTTTCCTGCGTCGATATGTGCATCTGTAAATGATGAGGTAGTACACGGTGTGCCCAACGACACCCCTCTCCGTGAAGGAGACATCGTCTCGGTCGACTGTGGAATCCTATTGAATGGTTACAATGGTGACTCCTGCTACACGTTCAGTGTAGGCGAGATCTCGGCGGAGGTTCGTCAGTTGCTCAAGACCACCAAGGAGGCTCTTTACCGAGGTATTGAGGCCGCCCTTCCCGGTCGGCGCATAGGAGACATCGGAAATGCTGTACAGGAGCATTGTGAAGCCCTGGGCTTTGGCGTCGTTCGCGAGTTCGTTGGCCACGGCATAGGGCAGAAGATGCACGAGGACCCGCCAGTTCCCAACTACGGGCGCCGGGGCAACGGTCCGCAAATCAAGAATGGTCTTTGCATCGCCATCGAGCCCATGATAACGATGGGCAGCCCCAAGATATACATGCTTGGCGACCGCTGGACGGTGAAGACCCTCGATGGCAAGCCTGCAGCGCATTTCGAGCACACCATAGCCATACATCAGGGCAGGGTAGACATCCTCTCCTCTTTTGACGAAATTGAAAAATAGTAAAGTAAAGCAATACAACAATGGCAAAACAGTCCGCAATAGAGCAAGATGGAGTTATCGTGGAGAGCCTCTCCAATGCCATGTTCCGCGTAGAGTTGGAGAATGGTCATGAGATAACGGCGCACATCTCAGGTAAGATGAGAATGCACTACATCAAGATTCTGCCAGGCGATAAAGTAAAGGTTGAAATGAGTCCGTATGACCTGTCAAAAGGACGAATAGTATTCAGATACAAATAAAAGAAAAAGATAATGAAAACAAGAGCATCTATCAAGAAGCGTACTCCCGAGTGCAAGATTGTCCGTCGTAAGGGACGTTTGTATGTAATTAACAAGAAGAACCCTAAGTTCAAGATGCGTCAGGGTTAATAACATTGCAAGAAATTCATTAATATATGGCAATTAGAATTGTTGGTGTTGATTTGCCTCAGAATAAGAGAGGTGAAATCGCTTTGACCTATGTGTATGGAATAGGTCGTAGTAGCTCGGCCAAGATATTGGACAAGGCTGGAGTGAATCGTGACAAGAAGGTAGTAGACTGGACCGACGACGAGGCCGCCAAGATTCGTGAGATTATTGGTGCAGAGTACAAGGTCGAGGGTGATCTCCGCAGTGAGATTGCCATGAACATCAAGCGTTTGATGGATATCGGTTGCTACCGTGGTGTGCGCCACCGTAATGGTCTTCCTGTTCGTGGTCAGAGCACGAAGAACAACGCTCGCACACGCAAGGGTAAGAAGAAGACCGTTGCAAACAAGAAAAAGGCTACTAAATAATAAATAAATATGGCAAAGAAAACAGTCGCAGCTAAGAAAAGAGTAGTGAAGGTAGACGCTATGGGTCAGCTTCACGTACACAGCTCTTTCAACAACATTATTGTGTCTTTGGCCAACAGCGAGGGTCAGGTAATCTCCTGGTCGTCGGCTGGTAAGATGGGCTTCCGTGGTTCTAAGAAGAACACTCCCTACGCTGCCCAGATGGCCGCTCAGGATTGTGCAAAGGTTGCATACGACCTGGGTTTGAGAAAGGTAAAGGCCTATGTCAAGGGTCCCGGTAACGGCCGTGAGTCCGCCATCCGCACTGTGCACGGCGCAGGCATCGAGGTGGTAGAGATTGTAGACGTTACTCCGCTGCCCCACAACGGCTGCCGTCCTCCTAAGAGAAGAAGAGTATAATAAACAGACACAATACAATCCAGCAACAAACAGGTCTTTTGGCTTACATTTCCTTTCTGTAGCCGCGGCTGCTACCCTGAATGTTCGCTGATAAAAACAAGAATTATGGCTAGATATACTGGACCAAAATCAAGAATTGCCCGCCGTTTTGGCGAGCCCATCTTTGGTGCTGACAAAGTTCTCGCTAAGCGTAACTATCCTCCTGGTCAGCACGGTAATAACCGCCGCCGCAAGACTTCTGAGTACGGCATAATGCTTGCCGAGAAGCAGAAGGCCCGCTACACTTATGGTGTACTCGAGAAACAGTTCCGTAATATGTTTGAAAAGGCTGCCCGCACCAGTGGCATCACCGGTGAGATTCTGCTTCAGAACCTCGAGAGCCGCCTCGACAACATCGTTTATCGTCTTGGCATTGCCCCCACTCGTGCTGCAGCACGTCAGTTGGTTAACCACCGCCACATTGTTGTCGACGGTAAGGTAGTAGGCATTGCTTCCTACAGTGTTCAGCCCGGTCAGATTGTCGGCGTTCGCGAGCGCAGCAAGTCTTTCGAGGTAATCGAGGCATCTCTTGCTGGCTTCAACCACGCCAAGTACCCCTGGCTGGAGTGGGATGCTAACAGCATGTCGGGTAAGTATCTCCACAAGCCCGAGCGTGCCGACATCCCCGAGAATATTAAGGAGCAGTTGATTGTTGAGTTGTACTCTAAATAATAAAATCATAATGGCGATATTAGCATTTCAAAAACCTGAAAAAGTTATAATGTTGGCCGCGGACGAAAAGTACGGCAAGTTCGAATTTCGTCCCCTTGAAGGTGGCTTTGGTACTACCGTAGGTAATGCTTTGCGCCGAATACTTCTTTCTTCCCTCGATGGTTATGCCATCAACACCATCGCCATCAGCGGTGTCGAGCACGAGTTTGCCACCGTCCCTGGTGTGAAGGAGGACGTCACCAACATTATACTGAATCTGAAGCAAGTTCGATTCAAAAAGTTAGTAGACGAATTCGAGAATGAGAAAATTACTGTTACCGTCGAGAAGACGACAGAGCTCAAGGCCGGTGACTTTAATAAGTATCTGACTGGATTTGAAGTGTTAAACCCCGAGTTGGTTATTTGCCATTTGGATCCCAAGGCAACGATGCAGATCGAAATCTCTGTCAACAAGGGTCGTGGCTATGTGCCCGCCGAAGAGAACCGTGAGTTCTGCACCGATGTCAATGTTATCCCCATCGATTCCATCTACACTCCCATCCGTAACGTGAAGTATGCAGTCGAGAACTACCGTGTCGAGCAGAAGACCGACTACGAGAAGCTCGTGCTGGAAATCACCACCGACGGCAGCATCCACCCCAAGGAGGCCTTGAAGGAAGCCGCCAAGATACTGATTTACCACTTCATGCTCTTCTCCGACGAGAAGATTACGCTTGAGAACAGCGATGGCGAAGGAAACGAAGAGTTCGACGAGGAAGTGCTGCACATGCGCCAGTTGCTCAAGACCAAGTTGGTGGACATGGACCTCAGCGTCCGCGCCCTCAACTGTCTCAAGGCAGCCAACGTGGAGACTTTAGGTGACCTGGTACAGTACAACAAGACCGACCTGCTCAAGTTCCGCAACTTCGGTAAGAAGTCACTCACCGAACTTGACACCATGTTTGAGCGCCTCAACCTCTCCTTTGGGACCGACATCTCTAAGTATAAACTTGACAAAGAATAAACAAAACAATGAGACACAATAAGAAATTCAACCACCTTGGCCGTACGGCATCGCATCGCAATGCCATGCTTGCCAACATGGCCATTTCGCTCATCATGCACAAGCGAATCAACACCACTGTGGCCAAGGCTAAGGCCCTGCGCAAGTACGTAGAGCCCCTCATCAACCGCTCGAAGCAGGACACCACGGCCAGCCGCCGCGTAGTGTTCAGCTACCTGCAGAACAAGTACGCCGTGACCGAGCTCTTCCAGGTAATCTCTGAGAAGGTTGCCGAGCGTCCCGGTGGCTACACCCGCATCATCAAGACCGGTTTCCGTCAGGGCGACAACGCCCCCACCTGCTTCATCGAGCTCGTGGACTTCGACGAGAACATGGCCAAGACGCAGAAGAAGGCAAAGCGCACCCGTCGCTCCAAGAAGGCCACGGCTGCCGAGGCTCCCGCTGCCGAAGCACCCGTAGCCGAGGAGACCACCGAGGCTGCTGCCGAAGCACCTGCAGAAACGGCTGCCGAGTAAATTCTAATTTGCAACCATACGCCGGACCGCTCTATCCCGTGAAGGGATGGGGCGGTTCTTTTTTTATCCCCGTTGGGCCGAATCGCCATGCTCCCTCGTGTGTGTGCGCGCACGCGTTGCAACGACGGGCTCTCGTCGATGCGTCGACGGAGGCTCGTCAATGCGTCGACGAGGGCTCGTCAATGCGTCGACGAATTTCGGGCACCCTTTTGTCACGACCAGTCCGAGCTTCAGATGAAGATTTTTTTGCCATAAGGCTTGCAAATATAAAATATTTTGTATCTTTGCTGCGTGATGGTGCATTCTCCGCAATGCATCGCCCCGTTGGGCAGCGGCCCGGCATAACATATATAAAAACGAAGCAGTTGTGCTCGTCTTGCATCTGGAAACCTGAGAAATTTCTATGTATACGGCAAGAGAACATGCTGGCTTCCACGCAGATAGCGTGGACTGTAGCCACATCTCCCGTATAAGGTTTTCTCAGGACCCCCAGATGAAGAAGTGGACGCAGGTTCCGCGCTTCTTCTTTAGCATCTCGGCCTTCTGCCCCTGTAGCGCCAAAGAGGAACTGATTAATAACCTAAAACCAAAAATATGAAAAAACTATTACTTTTATTAACGGCTCTGCTTACTCTGGGTGCCGGCGGGGCTTGGGCAACGGTCACACAGCCTACTTTGACGACGGATGTCAATAATCCCATCTATTACACGATAGGTAGTTTCGATCGTGGCGGTTATCTGACATACAATGGTGCTAATGCAAACCTCACTCATGTGGCTGCTACTAAGGCATCTTTATGGTATTTCATGAAGAACGGTGAGGGTGAGGGCGTGAGCATCATTCCAGCTGTCGACCCTACTGTGAAACTGGCTACTGTAAACAGTGCAACAGCTGCTGGCGCAGTATGGTATCTGAAAGAGAACCCTTACAATGCAGGATACTTCTGCATTAGTTTGAGAAGCGATTTATCTTGGGATTGTATCGATGCAAACAATTATGACACGGGAACAGGCTATTATAAGCCTTATTCCACTGACTACGCTGGTACGTCGTGGACAATAGAGGAGGCTTATAATCCGATTCTTCCCGAGGGTAAATATATCAGTGTAGGTGAGAAAGCCAGATCTTTCACAGCCGCTTCTTCGGGATCGGACAACGAACACTGGTACATCTTGACGCAGACACGCGGTGGAGAGACACCGGCCTATAACGCAGGTTTGGGCTCTACGGTGCAACGTGCTGTTGCAGCAATCACTACTGCATCTTTGGAAGGTGCTCCCGTAGTGCATAACGCAGCCTATATGGTCCGCTTTATAAGTGCTGGTGATGGATTGTATAATCTTCAGTTCGCTGATGGTAATTTTATTAACTCCGATCTCAACACCACCGAAGTCAAGCCTCAGGCTGGGAAATACGCTTTCTATAATACAGTGGCGGATGGAACAACCTTTGGTTGGAACCGCAACAGCAATATAGGGTCCATCGTTGACAACAACGGTGCAGGGTATGGGCTTGCGTTTTGGGGCAGTGGTCAAGTAACAGTCACAGAAGGAAACAATGTATGGAGTCTCTACCCTGTCACCTTCACGAATGCCATTCATTACTCATTCACTACCACGGATGGCGCATTCTTTGCCGGCTTGAGCACTAACAAAACTGCGGGATCCTCTAATTTCTGCAATCTTTGGCTGTCCAAGAATACCGCTGGCAAGCCCCAGTTGAAGCTCATCACGAATGATGCAACGGCAAGCGAAGGTAATAATATGCGCAGTACGGGTGGGCTTTCTACCACAGCGTCTGACTGTCAGTATAACCTCTCTGTGAGTGAAGGTAAAATCAAGTCCTACACTATTGTTGGTACGGCCGTAGGTGCATTGAGCATCACGCCTGCCGGTGGCTCGGCAGAGGAATTTGAAGCCGGCAGCGTCAACAAGAGGGTGGAGCTCAACACACCCGCCAAGCAGACCAGTTTCACGCTCTCAGGAAGTAATCAATGGCTGAATGTTGAGAAATTCATCATCGAATATGAGTCCGATGCCACGAGGGTATCCTCTCTCTCCGACATTACCAACGCCGGTATCTACACACTCGAGCCCCACAATGCTGAGCGTGGTGTGATGTACGCTGGAGATACCTATATGGATGCTTGCGGTGGTCATGCTAACACTTACTTTCCCGCTAATTCAGCAACAGCCATCGACGCGGCTGACTCCAACCAGCAGTTTGTGCTCTATACCTATGGCGGCAATACTTATCTTTATAATGTAGGACGCGCCAAGTTTGCAGGTGTAGCAGTCGGCCTGTATTATAAGCTGACTGGTGCTCCTGTGAATACGTGGACGGTTTCTGCTGGTGCTTACGACAAATACTTCCACCTGACCTCTGGTGACGACAGCAAAAAGGCCACTATCAATGCCTGGACACATACCGGCAGCCTGGATTCCAAAGATTATGCAGTTACCGGTCAGGAAGCCAACGAAGAAGCTAACAATTTCTTGCTTCGTAAGGTCGGCACACTGACCAGCGAACAGCAGACTGACATTGAGACCATCATAACCAACTATCTGGCACTCCAGGCATCGCTGACATCGTTAAGCGAACATACCATTGGAGCTGGTTTGAACCAGTACGCTAATACATCCTTGGATGACAATAATGCCAAGGAGACAGCCATTACCAATATTCAAGAAGGCCTGAAGGATTGCGAATCGTCAGATATTTCCACGGCATACACGCAGGTTCAGAAATACATCTCAGAAATGAACTTGAATAAGCCTTCTGCGAACACCTTCTTGCGTATCAAGGGGTATGTCACCGAGAAGTATGCTAAGGCTGGTGATGTTGCTGCCTCTATAGCAAGCGCGACACAGATTCCCAATTCTGTTAACAAAGAGTCAGATGGCTCTGATATATGGTACTATGATGCAGAAAAACACTTGGTCAATTACAAAAATGGCCTTGGAACCATAGAAACACGTGCTTTTGCTCCTGTAGGCCAGACTATGGAGTTGACGACCTTTGCTGCATCCACATGCACAGCCACAGGTGCCAAGAAGATTGGTGTTTATGAAATCAAGTCCAACTACTCAGGCTCCAAAGTTTGGTATTCTAACGATAGCTATGTTGACCGCAATAGCGCAAACGATAACGTCAACTGCGAATGGGTGCTCGAGGAAGTCACAACCCTCCCTGTCACCATCACTGCTGCAGGCTACGCCACCCTCTATGCTCCCGTGGCGCTGACGATTCCCGACGGCGTGACAGCTTACGTGGCTACCGACAATGGTAACTATCTGACCCTGACCGCTATCGATGGTGGCATCATTCCCGCTAATACGGGTGTAATCCTTGCAGGCGCAGCTACTACTTATAACTTCGGCATCACTACGGGCGGCTCCGTTGGCAGCAATGCACTTACGGGTACGGTGGCCGCCATCGCCCGTCCCGACGGTAGCTACATCCTGAGTAACGGCACAAGTGGCGTGGGCTTCTACAAGGACGGAGCAACGACCATCCCCGGCTTCAAGGCTTATCTGGCAGCCGGAGGCGGTGGTGTGAAGACCTTCCGCTTCAACGAGGAAACGGCCATCGAGGCTCTTGAAAGTGCCAAGGAGGCCGGCAGCGCCAAGATCTACAACCTGGCTGGCCAGCGTGTGACCAAGGCCAAGAAGGGCATCTACATCGTTGGCGGCCGCAAGGTTGTGATTAAGTGAGAGTAAGTTGATAACGTAACAAGAAAGGAAAGAATACTTATGAAAAAGATATATCAGACACCCGCTGTGAGTGTTACAAGCGTAAGCACGCAGCAGATGATGGCCCAATCCTTCTCCAAGAGCGATACGGGAGGTGGTGATGTGCTCACCCGCCGCGACAATGAGTGGGACGACATTTGGGGCTCCGGCGACGAGGATGTCACCGACGAGAAGTGGTAAACGTTCCACTCCCCACGGGGCGGGGCACGGCGCTATGCCAGCCCCACCGCAGGCCGTGGCCCCACACGTGAGGGTCCGTAGCCACAAAACATTAGTTCGGCTATGTTTTATATAGGAATAGAGTATTTAATTAGTAGTTCGGAGAGCTGAGTTGTGCAACTCGGCTCTCTAAATATTTGCTCATTCGGGTAAAAAGTTGTAATTTAGCCGACGTAAAAAGAGAAAACCAATATGAAACGCATATTATTTTCATTACTTCTGGTGTGGGCAGCCGTTGGCCCAGTGGGGGCGCAGCGCGTGCTGTCGCTCGACAGTTGCCGGGCCATGGCGCTGCAGGGCAACAAACAGCTGGCCAGCACCCGCCTGAGCCGCGACTTGGCCAGCGACGTCCGCAAGGCCGCCCGCACGAAGTACCTGCCCAAGGTTGAAGCCTTAGGCGGCTATTCGTACATGAGTCGCGAGGTGAAGCTGCTCAGCAACGACCAGAAGTCGGCCCTCGGTAATATGGGCACAAACGCGGTGACGAGCCTCACAACGTCGAGCTTTGGCCCACAGTTGGCCTCCATACTCACCTCGCTGGGCCTGGACCCCGCAGCCGTGCTGCCTGCCGCCGCGGCGTCGCTCAACCAGACGGGGCAGGGCATTGTTGATGCCTTCCGCACCGACACCCGCTCGATGTGGGCCGGCACGGTGCTCGTGCGCCAACCCCTCTACATGGGAGGCGCCATACGCGCTGCCAACCGCATGGCCGACATCAGCTCCGACATGGCCGACACGCGCATCGAGCAACAGACGCAGGACGTGCTCTACGACATCGACAAAGCCTATTGGCTCGTGGTTTCGCTGAAGCAGAAGCAGCGCCTGGCCCAGAGTTTCCGCGAACTTGTGGTGAAGCTCAACGACGACGTTCAGAAGATGATTGCCGAGGGCGTGGCCACGCGAGCCGACGGACTGAAGGTCGACGTGCGCGTAAACGAAGCCGAGATGCAAATCACGCAGGTGGAGAACGGACTCAGCCTGTCGCGTATGCTCCTGTGCCAGTTGTGCGGAATGCCGCTCGACGAGAACTTCGTCCTGGCCGACGAGGAGGAGAACTCCGAGGGGCAGCGGGCTACAATGGAGAATGGAGAAAGGACAATGGACAATGGAGCGCCCGGCCCGCAGGAACGCTCGCAGAGCGAAGCGGGGCAAGAATTGGCAATGGGGGACGAAGATGCCGGGGCAAGACCCGAACTGCGCCTCCTGGAGTCTGCCGTCGAACTGAGCCGGCAGGCCGAGAAACTGGCCCTGGCGCCCTATCTGCCCCACGTGGGCGTTGTGGGCGGCTACACGTTCTCCAACCCCAACGTGTTCAACGGATTCGAAAAGAAAGTCGGTGGCGTATGGAACGTGGGCGTGATGGTTCACGTGCCCGTGTGGAACTGGATGGAAGGTAAATTCCGGGTGCGTGCGGCCCGCACGGCTACCCAGATGGCGCGCCTGACGCTGGATGAGGCTCGCGAGAAGATGGACCTTCAGGTGGCTCAGAGCCGCTTCAAGGTGGCTGAGGCCATGAAACGCGTGGCGCGCGCCACAAAGGACATTGAGAGCGCCCGCGAGAATCTGCGCTGTGCCGATGCCGGATTCCACGAGGGCGTGATGGATGCCACCACGGTGATGCAGGCACAGACGGCCTGGCAGCAGGCCGAGACGCAGCGCATCGATGCCGACATTGAGCTTCGCATGGCCCACACGGCCTTGCGCAAGGTGTTGGGGACGCTGAGGTGAGTTGGTGATTTAGTGATTTGGTGATTTGGTGATTTGGTGATTTAGTGATTTGGTGATTTAGTGATTTAGTGAGTTGGTGATTTAGAGATTTGGTGATTTAGTGATTTAGAGATATAGTGAATTTGAGATAAGAGACAGCGTTATGAGTGAGAAATCGCAACATACGAATGTATTGCTGGCCATACTGTGTTTCGTGGTAGTGGTCATCGCAGTGGCCGTTATCGGCTTTTTTGCATTGGGCAACGAGCCCGAGTATATTCAGGGACAGATGGACGTCACGGAGTACCGTGTGTCGAGTAAGGTGCCAGGGCGCATCGTGAAGATTTGTAAGCACGAGGGCGACTATGTGCACGTGGGTGACACGCTGGCCATACTGGATGCGCCCGAAGTGAGGGCCAAGAGTCAGCAGGCCAGTGCTGTAGTGCAGGCTGCATCGGCCATGAGTGAGATGGCCCAGAACGGAGCCCGGCAGGAACAGGTGCAGGGTGCCTACCAGCTGTGGCAGCAGGCCAAGGCTGCACTGGAGATTCATGAAAAGTCGTACCAGCGCGTCCAGCGCCTGTTTGACCAGGGCGTGCTGAGCGAACAGAAGCGCGACGAGGCCTATGCCCAGTACACCGCTGCCCAGGCTCAGGCCAAGGCTGCCGAGAGCCAGTACAACATGGCCGTCAATGGTGCCCGCCGCGAGGAGAAGGCAGCAGCCGAAGCCAAGGTGCAGCAGGCCCGTGGTGCCGTGGCCGAGGTGAGTTCCTACATTGGCGAGACGGTGCAGATAGCCCAAATGGAGGGCGAGGTCACCGACGTCTATCCCCAGGTGGGAGAGTTGGTAGGCACGGGTTCGCCCATCATGAGCGTGGCCATCATGCAGGACATGTGGGGCTCGTTCAACGTGCGCGAAGACCAGCTCCGTGGCATGACGGTGGGCAGCGAGATTGAAGCCTACGTGCCCGCCTTCGACAAGACGATGAAGATGCGTGTCTACTACATGAAGGACCTGGGCTCCTATGCCGTGTGGAAAGCCACTAAGGCCAATGGCCGCTACGACCTGAAGACCTTCGAGGTGAAGGCCCGTCCCACAGAAGTATTGGAAGGACTGCGTCCCGGCATGTCGGTGGTGATAAAGTAAATGAAGCGGATACTGAAGATAGTGAAGCGTGAGTTGCGCATCTTGCGCAGCAACCCCATATATTTCATGTTTATGGTGGTCATGCCCATTGTTGCCGTATTGTTCTTCACCACAATCCTCAGCAGCGGACAGCCCACGGAGATGCCTGTGGGTATTGTCGACCAGGACTATACCCCCATAACACGGCGCATGGCCCGGCTGCTCGATGCATTCCAGACGACTCGCATCGCAGGGCAATACGCCACGGTGAGCGATGCCCGCCGGGCTGTTCAGCGTGGCGAGATTTATGCCTTCCTCTATGTGCCCAAGGGAACGTCGGCCAAACTCCTGGCCAGCAGGAAACCCACGATTTCGTTCTACTATTCCATGACATCGATGACCAGCGGCTCGCTGTTGTTTCGCGACCTGAAGACCATTGCTTCGTTGGGCAACGCGGGACTGATGCAGACCACCCTGCGCATGCGGGGCGCAACCGAGGACCAGATAATGACCTACCTGCAGCCCATCACCATCGACCTGCATCAGGTGGCCAACCCCACGCTCGACTATAATGCCTACTTGAGCACCACGCTGGTGCCGGGTGTGCTCACCCTGTTCCTGTTCCTGCTGGCGGCCTATTCGTTGGGCACGGAGCTGAAGTTCGAGACGGGGCGCAACCTGCTCTATATGTCGGGCGACAACATCTGGATTGCCATCACGGGCAAACTGCTGCCGCTATACATCATGTCGCTGTGCATATTCCTGCTCTACGAACTGTATGCCTACTACTATCTGGGTTTCCCCCACCTGGGCGGGCCGTGGCCCATCCTGTGGCTGGGCGTGCTCACGGTGCATGCTTCGCTGGGTTTTGGCATCTTCATGTTCGGCATGTTACCCCAGTTGAGAATGTCCATGAGCATCTGTTCGTTGTGGGCTGTGCTCAGTTTCTCGATGGCGGGCTCCATCTTCCCGGCAGAAAGCATGGACGCACCACTGACGGCCCTCACGTGGCTGTTCCCACTGCGCCACTATTTCATGGTGTATCAGACGGTGGTGTTCAATGGCTATCCTGTAGCGGGGGTATGGCTCCACGTGGTGGCGTTGGTGACATTTGCCCTGTTGCCTTTGCTGACGTTCCCGCGCATCAAGAAGGCGCTGAAGTATTATGTGTATGTGCCGTAGGGATTGGTGATTTGGTGATTTAGTGATTTGGTGATTTAGTGATTTAGTGATTTAGAGGTGAGTGATTTAGAGGTGAGTGATTTAGTGATTTAGAGGTGAGTGATTTAGTGATTTGGTGAAATAGTGATTTAGTGATTTGGTGAAATAGTGATTTAGTGATTTGGTGATTTAGTGAATTGGTGAGATGAATAGGATGTATCAGGCTTTATGTGAGGTGTGCGCAATATGGCGCGACGAGATGAGGACCTTCGTTCGTGACGAGGGAGTCTTCCTCTTCTGCCTGCTCATGCCTGCCGTCTACCCTTTGCTCTATGCGTGGATTTACAATAACGAGATGGTGCGCGAGGTGCCAATCGTGGTTGTCGACAACAGTCACTCGGCGCTGAGCCGACGTTTCATCCAGATGGCCGATGCTTCGCCCGACGTGCGTGTGGCGGCGCGGGCGACGAACCTTGAAGAGGCACGACGCATGATAGAACAACAGGAGGTGAGAGGCATCTACTACTTCCCTGCCGAACTGGCGGATGCCGTCAACGAGGGCCGTCGCACTTATGTCAGTGTCTACACCGACATGGCCATGACCCTGCAGTACAAATCGATATACATGACAGCCACCAGCGTGGTCGGGAAGATAAACAAAGACATCCGCATTGCCCGCATGGCAAAGCTTACCACATCGCGCGACGAGGATATATCGGCGGCCCCGCTCAATTTCACCGAGGTGCCCATCTTTAACCCCGCGGGTGGCTACTCCGGATTTATCCTGCCTTGTGTGCTGATGCTCGTGCTGCAACAGACACTGATGTTGGGTATTGGGCTTTCGGAAGGAACGCGTCGCGAGCGCCGACGGCTCACGGTGGTGGCCCGCACCATTCCCAACCGAGGCTATGGCATCCGCCTGGCTTTTGGCAAAGGGCTGGCCTACTTTATGGTCTATTCCGTGTGGGCCGCTTATCTCAGCATCGTGGTTCCCCGTCTCTTCGGACTTGTCATGATTGCCAACTGGGGCGACCTGCTGGCCATCATGTTCCCCTATCTGTTGGCTTGCATCTCCTTCGGCCTGATGTTGTCATGGATGGTGAGATATCGTGAGAACGTGCTCCTGCTCGTTGTCTTCACGTCCGTTCCCTTCCTCTTCCTGTCGGGCATCTCGTGGCCCCTAAACGCCATCCCCGCTTTCTGGCAGGGCGTTGGCGGACTTATTCCCTCAACTTACGCCATCCGGGCCTATGTGCGCATTGCAACCATGGGGGCAGGCTTGTCGGATGTCATTCCCGAATACCGTGCACTATGGATTCAGGCCGCAGCTTATTTTGCTGCAGCATGCATTGTCATGTGGCGAACAAGAAAGGGTTAGGGGATAGAGTCGTTGTCCCAGTCGGGGAAGTCGGGGAAGGGATATTTCGCTGCGGGCACAAAGTCAAGCTCGATGTCCACCAGCTCCTCGGGTTCCTCTTCTTCTAACTTAAAGGGCACAATCCCGCCTTGGCGTGACGATACCTGCGTGATTTCAACGGGTGCATGCCCCGAGGTGATAATGTCCAAATGACGGGCTGCGGCCCTGCTGAGGTCGATGGTGAAGCGCTTTGAGTAGGGACCACGGTCGGTGACTTGAACGACTACTGCCTTCCCGTTCTTGGGATTTACGACACGCAGCCATGTGCCCAGGGCATAGCGCCGGTGGGCACAGGTGAAGCTGTCGCGGTTGTAGGGTTCACCGTTAGCCATCTTTCGTCCGTGAAATCTGTCGTGATAATAAGAGGCTACGCCTCGCTCTGCACGTCCATCGATGCAGAGGCAGAAGATGCTGCAGAGGGCAATCGCCCACAAAATGAATCGGGTGCTTCTCATGGTCATATCCGTTACAAAGTAATATCTTTTTTTATTAAATCACAAGCCTTTATCTAAATTCTTTTAATATTTGAAGCAACCAAGGGCATATAATGAAATATTTTTTGTATCTTTGCATCGCGATATGTGACATAATTTTTAATAATGGTACGAGTAACAAAGTATTTATTGGTTATGTTGGCTGTGGTTTCGCTTTTTTCAGCCACGTCATGCATGAGTGAGAAGAAAATCGCCTATCTGCAGGGTGCCGATACGCTATATGCAGTACCCCAACAGATCACACAAGCTTTTGAACTGGAGATACAGCCTGATGACGAGTTGGCAATCTCTGTCGACAGTAAGGTTCCCGAACTAATCCGTCCCTTTAACAACAAAACGCTGATTGGTGGCGGTTCGACAAACTCCTCAACCGGTGCCAGTAACTCATACGCTGGACAGAGCAACCTGTCGAGCCATGTTGCGTATTTCCTGGTGGACAAGAAGGGCAACATTGAGTTTCCCATCTTCGGTACGATAAGCACAAAAGGTAAGACCTGCCGCCAGCTGGCAGAGGAACTGCAGCACCGCTTGCGCACAAGTGGGGAACAGTGCATCGCGGATGCCATTGTCAACGTGAAGGTTATGTCCTTTAAGGTGACCGTGCTGGGTGATGTCAAGAACCCTGGCACGCAGACTTTCCAAGGCGAGCGCCTGACACTGCTCGAAGCCTTGGGCCGTGCCGGCGACCTGAATCCGTCGGCTCATCGTGACAAGGTTCTTGTCGTGCGCGAGATTGGTGAGAACCGCGTGACCTATGAGGTTGACTTGCGCGACCCCAAGTCGGTGTTCGACAGTCCTGTCTACTACATGCAGCAGAACGATATCGTGTATGTCCGTCCCAACAAGAGCGTGCGTGTGAAGGGCTCCACAGGTTATCTGTTGATATCTATTGGCGCCACCATCGTCAGCATGTTGGTATCTATCACTTCACTGGTAATAGCAATCGTACGTAAATAATCCATTATGGAAACAGTAAATAACGCGACACAGAATTATGCGAACACTCCTGCACAGAATAGCGTTCAGCAGGAAAACGAGGAAATAATCTCCTTGCGTGACATGTTCGATATGTTTCTTTTCAACTGGAAGTGGTTCCTGCTTTCAATTATTGTCTGCTGTGCTTTAGGATACATATATCTGAAGAAGCAACCTAAGGTCTATCAGCGTCAGGCTATGATGCTGGTGAAGGAGGAAAACGGTATGAGCCGTCGCAGCAGTGCCATGGGAACCGATGCCCTTATGCAGCTCAATGGAGTCATCTCTGGTGCCTCGGTTGCTAACGAGAAATACATCCTCAGCAGTCATCTGCTCACCAAGCAGGTGGCAAAGGATTTGCACTTCGACGTCCTCTATACGCTTGATAACGTGCTTTGTGACGAGTCGCTTTACGACAAGCGTCCCTTCACTATTGAGTTTGAGAACCCAGATTCTGTGCGTCTGTCAGCATTCCGTGTGAAGGTTGTGAATTCAAACGAGGTACGCATCTATGATGCTGCTGTGGCAGGCATGGATGAAGTGGATTTCGATAAGACGGTACGCTTGGGCAATCGCGTTGTGAGCCCCATGGGTAACTTTACGATTACGGCGGAGCCAAAGTATATCGAGGACTTTGAAGGTGAGGAGATTATAGTCAATCACCTTGATGCTAATCGTGCCGCTAATTTCGTTCGTGGTCGAATCAGTACGGACGAGGTGTCGAAGATGAGTACCCTCATCCGCATCATCTGCAACGATACCAACACGAAACGTGCAGAGGATATTCTGAGTGCACTGCTCGATGCCTATAAGCGAAGCATTATTGAGGATAAGAACCGGTTGGCCCAGAGTACGGCAGAGTTTATCGATGAACGTATCGAACTCATCAGTCGCGAACTTGATGAGGTTGAAGGTCACATGGCTGCCTTTAAGCAAAATAACAACTTGATAGACATCTCGCAGAATGCCCAGGCTTTCCTGCAACAGAGCACCACGGCCCGCCAACGCACCATCCAACTGCAGGCCCAGCAGAGTACCATCCGCTACATGCTCGACCATCTAAAGTCGAAGTCGGAAGGCAAGACCCTCATCCCTGCCATTAGCGGTTTGGCCGATGCTGGCATTCAGTCGCAGATTAATAGCTATAACACGATGATGCTCGAGCGCAATCGTCTTGTTGCAAACTCTGGTGAGAATTCCTCATCTATTCGTGAACTCGACATGAACTTACAACAGATGAAGCAGGCAATCATCACCTCGATGCAGGGTTTCCTGTCAAGTGTTGACTTGCAAGTGCGTCAGGCACGGGGAGAGGAGAAGCAATTGGAAAACATGCTCTCGAGCGTGCCTAAGAAGGAGAAGAAAGTCCTCGACATCGCCCGTCAGCAAGCCATCAAGGAGACCCTCTACACTTATCTGCTTAACAAACGTGAGGAGACCGCTCTGCAGCTGGCTATCAGCGAGGCTAACATCCGTATCGTGGAGCATCCCTATGGCAGCAATGCACCAGTGTCACCCCGACGGACGGTTATTGCATTGGCTTCGTTAGCCATCGGCGTGATTCTGCCTTTTGGATTCCTGTATCTCTTCAGTCTGTTGAACATGGGTGTGCGCGGCCGTCGCGACGTTGAGAATTATACGACGATACCGGTAATCGGCGAGGTGCCTCATGTGAAGGAGGGCTTCGACAAGACTAAGATTATGATCAGCGAGAAGAGTAACGACACGCTGAGCGAGGCTTTCCGACTCTTGCGTTTCAACCTGAATTTCGTGGACAAGAATGCACGCGTCATAATGTTCACAAGTACCATCCCTGGCGAAGGTAAGACCTTTATCAGTCGTAACTTCGCCCAGACATTGGCGCTGGCAGGTAAGCGCGTGATTCTGATTGATACCGATATCCGCAAGCGTACGCAAACTGCCTTGTATCAGGCTTCGCGTAAGGAGGGTCTGACGTCATACCTTAATGGTACGGAGAACGATCTGACAAACCTCATTCTTCCCGGTGACGATAAGTATAATGTAGACCTTCTGCCCGCAGGCGTGCGTCCGCCCAACCCTGCCGAACTGCTTATGAGTAGCCGTTTCGACGAGCTGTTTGTCGAGCTGAAGAAGATCTATGATTACATCATCATCGACAATGTTCCTGCTCTGGTTGTAGCCGATGCCGGTATTGTCAATCGTGTTGCTGAGCTGACGATATACGTTATTCGTGACCGCAAGATTGACCGCCGCTATCTGACCGACCTTGAGCGTCTGCATCAGGAGCATAAGTTCAACAACCTGACGATTCTGCTCAACGACGTGCACGTTGAGAAGCGTACTTACGGCTATGGCTATGGAAACTACGGCTACAGCTATCGTTACTTTTACGGCTACGGCTATGGTTACGGAAATCGGAAGTCATCCCGCCGTCGCGACCACCGCAAGTAAGTTATCCAACATTACATAATAAATGAAGTGAGCCTGCTCAATTGAGCAGGCTCACTTCGTTATAGTGGGTTCGGAAGATGCGTTACTTGATGACGAGCGCGCGGTCTATAGCATCCTTCAGTGCCATGGCGTGGGGCGTCTGTGCCGTGGCCAATTGGCGTTGTAATTGCTTCAAGGTTTGCAAGGCAAAGGGGCGAATCTTAGCATTGTCAGTGTCTATCCGTCCGATAAGGCTGTTGATGTACTGCGTTTGCAAGGTCTTCCGGTAGGGCGACAGGTCACGCTGGTTGACATCCTTCATAATCATGCGGCTCAGGTCGGCCAGGTATTCGTCGCCCTTGTACAGGTCGTTCAGATACCCCAGGCGGCCAACCAAGCGTGCCACACCCATCGTTGCAATCCCGTTTGTCAGGGTGTTGGGGTCGGAGGTCAGTCGCTTGGCATAGGGGAGGTCGCGCAGCCAGGTAGGTTCTATCAGGATGTTACGCTCCACAAACTTTAAGGCTTCCATTTGTTTCTCGCGAGGCTGTGGACGATAGACATCGCCTTCTTCGGTATTGGTCTTGAAGTTCTCCAGTTGGCCACCGATATTGTTGATGACGTGACCGCAGTAGCGCAGGAACTGGCTGCGAATCTGTCCGTACATTGTCTCCAGGTTCTCGTTGTATATGTCGTCCTCCTCGTAGGTCCATGCGGGCAAGTTCTGCAGTTCGCGCTTCAGGTTCAGTATACCGTATTCGCTGGCCTTCATGGCATTGTCGCCCAGGTCCTCGGTCTGTCGGCGCGGGTCGTCCTGATATGTCTCGCCGTCGCCCCACCACAGGCGTGGGTTCCCGGCCACGTTCTCCTTCTCGAACAGGGTGGCCAGAGCCTTGTAATCCTCTTCTGGTGTCTCGGCGTCCAGCATGGGTGTGTATCCCCACTGGATAGCCCACATGTCGTAGTCGTTGATGCGCGGGAATATTTCGTGCTGCGTCAGGCCGTCCTCGGGCTGTGCCACGTAGTTGAATCGGGCGTAGTCCATGATGCTGGGCGTATGTCCGTGTTCGGCCACCCAAGCCTTGTCGCGGAGTTTCTCGACGGGCACGGTGCTTGATGAACCGAAGTTGTGGCGCAGGCCCAGCGTGTGGCCCACTTCGTGGCTCGATACGAAGCGTATCAGTTGTCCCATCAGCTCCTCGTCGTAATGCATCTTGCGGGCAGCCTCGTCGATTGAACTTGCCTGCACCATATACCAATCGTGGACGAGCGACATTACGTTGTGGTACCAGCAGATGTGGCTTTCAAGGATTTCGCCCGTGCGAGGGTCGCTTACGTGAGGCCCATAGGCGTTGGCGATGGGGCTGGCCAGATAGCGGATGACGGAATAGCGAGCGTCCTCCATCGACATGATGCTATCCTCGCCCTCGGGCCATTCGAGGGCGTATATAGCATTTTTGAAGCCTGCCTTCTCGAAGGCCTTCTGCCAGTCGTTTACACCGGCAATGAGGTACTTGCGCCATTGTTTGGGCGTAGCCGGGTCGATGTAGTAGACGATGGGTTTCTGTGGCTCTACGAGTTCGCCGCTATGCATCTTTTCAATGTCTTCGGGGCGTGGCTCAAGACGCCAGCGACTGATGAATTGCTTGGACTTTACGCGCTGTTGGTCATCGCTGTAGCTGTTGTATCCGTGAGTGAAGAAGCCCACGCGCGGGTCGTAGAAACGTGCCTTCATCGGGTTGGAGGGCAACAGGACGAATGATAGGTTGATGCCGAAGGTTACCTTTCCTGTACTGCGTGCTGTGGCTAAGGCGGTGCCATTGGAATTGTAGGTCTTCACCATGCGCACCTCGGTGTTCAGAGGGAAGGTTTTGATGTCCTCGATGTAGGAGAGGGCTGGCATCATGCCTCCCAGCGAGAAGGCCGTCTTTTCGGAACGGCCAAGTCCCGTGGTGGGGTTGTCCTCGTTGAGGAATTGGGTTACCTTCACGCGATAGACGCTATCCTTGTGGCTTTCCACCTTGAATGCAGCGATGATGGGGTTCTCGTTCGAGACGGTAATGGCTTTGTTGATTTGTTGCGTAGTGTCGCTCACGTTGACAAAGAGGCGCACGCGCATGAGCAGTTGCTTGTCAACACCTGGCTGGAAGTAGACGGTTTGCTGATTGAGCATCTCGCCACCGAACTTTCCGCTGCCAGAGGGCGTTGAGGTGTAGCGGGTCGTGGTGAGGAAGTCGCGTCCGATTAGTGAGTCAGGAATCTCGAAGAACCAATCCTGCTCGACTTTCGTCACGCGGAACATGCCGCTTCTCTCGACGCTTGGCTTGGGTTGGGGCTTGGCCTGCGGCTGAGGCTGTTGGGGCTGGTCTTTCTTGCCCTTTTTCTTTTTCGATTTCTTTTCTTTCTTCACTTGCTCGGTCTTCTTCTCCGAGTCTTTCTGGTCCTTGGCGCTCGCGGGCGGACATAGCAACGCGAGGGCAAGCACGATGGTAAGCAGTTTGTTCATAGATGTTTTGGTTTGTTAGGAAATAATCGTAATCTTGGACTCTTGTGGCACACCGCTGGTAGGCT